>OGZC01001550.1_pt1 | contig 12263 bp, 16 predicted proteins | sample 1576751 | NCBI WGS metagenome assembly OGZC01 (sample SAMEA3541486, study PRJEB24748) | human gut metagenome | biome: human gut; feature: human-associated habitat; material: faeces | place: China | collected 2012
AAGTTTTAAGCGTTATTTATAAAACAGGTATTATTTTATATGAGTTTTATAAATGTTTATTAGAGCTTATTTTCCAATATAAGCACACCCTTTCTTTTGTGCTTTTGCACCTTGAACATATCCAAATACAAAGAATTTACAAATTAAATCAAAGTGTCCTTTACTTACCTTTTCTATCTTTTCAATATCTTCATAAGTTAGATCATATCTAGTATTTATTTTTCCTTTTGCATTTTCTATTGCTCTTAATGTGTTTAATTTTGCCATTGTTCTTACTCCTTTTTATTTCTTATATGCTTTATTTCTTTTTTGAGCCTTTACACCTTGAGCATAGCCAAAAGTGAAAGCATTTAAGATTAATTGAATTTTATCTATACTAGAGCTGTAAATAGCGTCTATATCTCTTATTTTTGCGTTGTAATTAGGATTTATTTTTCTTTTGGTATTTTTTATCAATTCTAATGTGTCTATTGGTCTAGTCATTATATTGTACCTCTTTCTTTTAAATATAGAGAGTGTTATAATTCATGTGGTAGTGCTTTTTATAACACTCTTGAATGAATAAAATTTCCCATTTATTTGTTCAATCGGTATAGGGTATTTTGCTCTATACCTTTTTTTGTTTAATGGACTTATTTATTTTTTGGTGTTTCTTTTAATGGGAATAATGAAATATTATTAGGTGTTTGAATAACAATAGTATCTAAACCTTTCTTATTATTCTTGATTATTTCATTACTTGCCTTTTTAAACATTTCTTTCTTTTGTCTGTTCTTTTTCATTGATGTTTTAACATTTCCTTTCTATTTTAGACTTTTAGCGAGTTCTTTTTATTGTTGGTATTGGTAGTTTTTTTTAATATGTTGGTAGCATATTTTATGATGTTGGCGCTTTTTTTAAATTGTCACCTATAGCCTCTTTAAATTGTCAAAAAATAGAGTTGTGACAATTATTAAAAGTGTTGATATAATCAACGTTTTTTTGATTTTTTAAGTTGAATTGCCATATTTTGGACTTAGACCGCTCATACCTAGAAGCGCCCTAAGTTGAAAATTTGACAATTTAACGTGTTTTTTCTCTTGAAACCCTTGCCCTGTATAGGTTTTCAAAGATTACCACTTATTGAAAATTTGACAATTTAATAACAATAAGTGTGACAATTTAAAAACTCTATTTATTAAGGCTTATTATCATTTCTCTTTCTTTTCCTTTTCCCGTTGTTTTTGTAGTGATGTCATTATTTTCTTTCATTTGTTTTTTAGCTCTTTCATAAGTACGAGAACTATATCCGTTGTTTTCAATGATCTCTTTTAATTCTTTATTAGTGATTTGATTATTTTCATTTCCTTTTAAAACCTGTTTAATAAATGACATTATTTCATCTATTGGGTTTCCTTTGCTCTTGCTAAAATTAGCATTAGAAAAATCTTTATCTTTTTTATCGGTTATACCTTTAAATATTACTTCTCCATCAAATATCTCATAAAGTGTAGTAGGTTGTGTCTTGGCTAAATTATTCTTTTCTTGTGACATATAACGTGTATTATCATCAATTCTCCCAAGAATAAATACACTTCTTGAAGCGTCCCATATTTCCGCACTATCACCAACTCTTTGACGTCCGTAGCTTTCTCTTTTGTTTGTATGAGCTAAAACAATAAAAGTAGTATCTTCTTTTACAGCTAAAGCTTTTAAACCGCCCATGTAATCCCTCATAGTTGTTTTATCACTCATATTTGTATTAGGTGGTAAAAATGCTTGTATTGGGTCAATTATTACTAATTGTGGTTTTATATCATGTATAAGCTTTTCTAATTCTTTAGAACCTATTTTCACTTTATAGGTATATTCATTTTCCGCACCTAAAACATAAATATTTTTTTGTATAAGAGTTCCTTGCTTTAGCATTTTTCTTTTAGTAACTTTGCTTATATCTTCTTCACTAGATATAAATAACACTTTTTGAGGTTTCCTACTTTGTTTTGAGTATTCTTCTTCACTTTCAAAAAACACTTGCTCACCACTAGAAATAGCACTAACAATAGCACTAGCTACAAACCCTTTACCAACTCCACCATCACCACATAAAATAGTGACTTCGTTCTTTGGGATGTAATTTGTTATAAGCCATTCGGTAGGCTTTTCAATTACTTCATTCAATGTTTTTATATGTGGGGTTTCTACGGTTTGTTTACTGAACGGTGTTCTAGGTATAAGTAACATTTTTGTTAGTTCCTCATGTGCTAATTGAACAGATAAATCTTGTCTAGCGTTTTCTTCTTCTAATAGTGTTAATAATGGCTTACTTTCTTTTGAACCATCATATGACATAGCAAGATTATTTAATCTTTCTCTTAAATGTTCTTTGTTCATTTATTTGTTCCTTTCTTTTAAGATTTGTGTGTGGTTTTTAAAAGAATGACTATTTTTTATCCTGTAAAGCTTTAGGAATAATCATATTTAATGTATCTCTTTTATCTATCATTTCTTTATGATCTATAACACCTAATACATAACAAATACTTAAATAACACATTGCTTTATGTCCTCTTCTAGTAAGTTCATAAGAAGTCATTTCATTGTTGTTGTTTATTAAATTATCATAAAGTTTATCCATATCATTTTTTATAATGTTTATGCGATCTTCATAATAAAGTATTTTTTTTATGTATTCCTTTAGCAAGATTTGTATAGAAGTTTGAGCATAAATATAAACTTTTTCTTCTAGTTCTTTATCTTTAGCGTGTAAACATTCTTCTATAGTTTGTCGTGCTATTTCCCTTGCGTTTCGCTCTACATCATTAATATTCATTAATTACTTTCTCTTTTTCTATAACTTTCTAAAGCTTTGAGTTTATTAGAAACATCCCAGCCACGATACACTTCTTGAAAGCGTTCAATTTCCCTTTGTGAGAACATAAAGCCTTTACCTGTTTTAATAGCTTGTATTAGCCCTAATTCTCTTAATACTGATATATGTTGTTTTGTAGTACCTAGCTTTTGGGCCACTTCTTCTTGTGTTAGCATATTCAAGTATGAAGCTTTTTCTTTTTCTTCTTTAACTTCAATCATGCTATATAGTTCTTTCTTTAAGCTTTCAACTTCTAAAGGTATATCATTGATACGCTTATTAATCTTTTCCCAATTTAAAGAATTATCATTGTTATTTGATTTCAATAATCTCATTCTTTCTTCACTTAAAGATATGATCTTTGAAATCAATTCTTCTTGTTTTGTCATACTTTTTTCTCCTTTCTTATAGAATTATTGAGGCATAACTTCCACACCTACATAAATAATTGCTTTCTTCTTTGGTAAGAAAACCCTTATTAAATGCTTCGGTTATTTCAGTATGAAACATTGCAAGAGAATAACCACACCAAAAATCACTATGTAAATTCTTGTATTTAAGAATTTCATTAAAGCGTGTATCTAACTGTTTTATATAGCGTTCTTTTAATATATCCATAAAGTTACACCTCTTTTTAAATTGATCTAATTAAAATAGCTAAATAATCAGCAACAAAACAACATAATACGATAATCGTTACTAAACCTCTTGTTGATAGTTCCATATTTTATACCTCTCTTCTTTTGATTTTGTCACAACTGACAATAAATTTAATTTTCTTCAATTAGATCTTTAAGCTCTACATTTAAAGCTCTTGCTACTTTACTAGCAATATCTTTTCGACAAGACTTGCCACATTTGATATTGCTTAATGTGACACGATTAACACCGCTTAAATTAGCTAATTCTTTAAGCGTTAAATCTTGTTTTGTTAGTTCAGTAACAAACTTAACTCTATCTAGCCTCATTGCATTTCACCTCGCTCCCTTGACTTAAGCAAATGCTTAAATTACTATTAGATTAACATAAGCATATACTTAAGTAAAGACAAAAACATAACTTTTTACTTATGTTTCTTATGTAATGTGTTATACTTCGTATGAGGTGATAAAAAAATGAATGAAAATACAATAGGAAAAAACATAAAGAAAATTAGGAAAGAAAAAGGACTGACACAAAAGGAATTAGCAAATAAATTAAAAGTTAGTGAACCTATGATAAGTCAGTATGAATCTAAAAAAACACTAAAATTAGAAACGATTAGAAAAATAGCTAAGGCTCTAGGAGTTTCAATGAGTGAAATAATTGGTGAAAATTGGGGAACATTTTCAATAGAAGATTTTAGAAATGATTTTATTCAAGATGAAGAAAAAAAGTATTATAAAGAATTGAATAAAAGAAAAATAACCTTTATATATGAACTATTAGGAGAGTTATTTAAAAGAAATCAAAATCACCCAATAAATTTAAACGATACAAACGGACTTAATATTTTCTTAAATCGTGAATTAAAAGAGTACCAAACATTAAACAATGATGAACTTATTGAGATAGAAAGTGATATTTTTGATTATTTAGAATTTACTCTAGAAAGATATTTAAAGAATAAAGAAATTATAAAAAAATAATATGATATTTATCACCCCTCCTAGTATAACACGATCAATAAAACCAACAGGAGGGAATAACAATGAGCATTTTAAAATTAGCAAGTAAAAAATCTAAAAATGGATATACATTTAAAGTTGATTTTAGATATAAAACTAATGGCATAACAACAAGATATGTTAAAAGTGGTTTTCTAACAAAGAAAGAAGCTAAAGAACATGAGGAAGATATAAAAGCTCAAATAAGATTATATGGACAAGTAAAGAAGATTTACAAAGGTACTTTAAATATGGTCTTTGATGAATGGTTAAAGGTTGATAGTGAACAGTTAGCATATAATACAATTTGCCAATATAAACAAACTTATAGCAAATATATAAAGAATACTATAGGAAAAGAAAAGCTTATAACACTTAAATATAAAGACTTACAAGCATTTATAAATGAAGATAATTTAAGTTGGCATGTTTGTGGTGCTATTAAAAGAGTGTTAAATATTGTATTTAAATATGCTATTAAAAATGAATATATTGAAAGTAACCCAATTCAATTTATAAAAAATACTAAAGTAAAAGATAAAAAAGAAAAAAACAACTATATCACAAATGGAGACTACCAATCATTAACAAATAAATTAAATCAAGGCACTTTCAATGATAAAGCTTTATCTATTGCTATTAGTATTGGGTATTATACAGGTTTTAGAGAAAGTGAAATATTAGCATTAAATAAAAGCGACTTTGATTTCATCAACAATACTATAAGCGTTACTAAACAAATAGCTAATAGATACGCTAAAACAAAAGATATAACAATCACACCACTTTTAAAAACTGAATCTAGTTATGATCTAAATTATCCTTTAGTGAGTGAACTTAAAGAAATATTATTAAAATGGTTTGATGTTAACCCTTATGAAATTGTTGTATGTAATAAAAAAGGTTTATATTTCAACCCAATAAACGCACAATCTAAAGCAAAAAGAGTAGCGAACTCTTTAAATATTGAGGGTTTCCATTTTCATATGTTAAGACACACTTTAATAACAAATGGACATAACAAAGGACTTGATATTAAAGCTATGCAAGAACTAGCAAGACATGGTAATATAAATACAACGTTAAATGTTTACACACACCTTAACCAAAAGGATAAAATAAAAGCTTTAAATAGTGTTTTTGATACAAATTACCCCAAAAATACCCCAAAAATTCAAAATAGAGAAATGCTATCATAAAAAAAGCCTTATATATCAAGGCTTTCGAGAAATTTTATAAAAAAAGTATTCATACTGAAAAATGTGATTTTTTTAAAGGAGAAAAAATGGAAAACAAGAAAAAGAAATTAATAGCTTTAGTAATAGGAATTATACTTATTATCTTAGTAGGTGGACTTGTTTTCTATCTAACAAGTCATTTAACGAAAACAACGATTTGTAAAGGAAAACTAGATATGATTACAACGGAAGAAGTGGAAATCATTTCTAGTGATGAAAAAGTTAAAGAAACAAAAACACAAGTTACATATGATTACAGTGATTATGTTTCAGATATGTATCCTATTTCTTACTACAAAGATTATATAAAAAATAGTAATAAGTTTTATAAAGATATAAATGGTGTTAAAGCTTCTTTAAAAGTTAAAGGAAATAAAGTGATTTATACAGTTGATATTCAATACGATAGTGATTATATGAAGGATTTAGTAGAAGCAGGACTTGTAAGTACAAATGGTAGTTATAAAGATATTGATTATATATCTTTAAAAGATACAATAGAAAACCAAAAATCAGCAGGGTTAACTTGTAAAGAAAAATAAAGGCAAATGCCTTTATTTTCAAGGAAATCAACTCTTATTTAGATAACTTATATCTATTTAGGGGAGGAAAATAGAGGGAATATATAAGTTATCTATTTATATTATGAACAGATGTTTAAATTATATACAGGAGGAGATAAAATTTGAAAATTAGAGATATAGAAATTAAAAATCCTGTCATTATGGCACCAATGGCTGGAATTACTAATATGGCATTTCGTAAGATTGTAAAAGAGTTTGGAGCTGGACTTGTATATTCAGAAATGGTCAGTGATAAGGCAATCTGTTATGGAAATCAAAAGACAATAGAAATGTTACAAGTAGATGAAGGAGAGCATCCTGTTAGTATTCAATTGTTTGGTGGAGAAGTGGAAAGTATGGTACAAGCTGCCAAGTTTATTGATGAACATTCTAATTGTGATATTATTGATATTAATTGTGGATGTCCAGTGAATAAGGTTTTAAAAGCAAATGCTGGAAGTAAACTTCTTCAAAATCCTCAATTAATTTATGATATTGTCAGTAATATTGTTAAAAATGTAAGTAAACCTGTTACAGTTAAAATTAGAAGTGGTTTTGATAAGGAACATATTAATGCGGTAGAAGTAGCGAAATTAATTGAAAAAGCAGGAGCTAGTGCCATTGCTGTTCATGGTAGAACACGTTCACAAATGTATGAAGGTCATGCTGATTGGTCAATTATTAAAGCGGTTAAAGAAGCAGTTAGTATTCCTGTTATTGGAAATGGTGATATTAGAAGTGTAGAAGATGCTAGAAGAATGCTTGAAGAGACAGGCTGTGATGCAATTATGATTGGTCGTGCAGCACTTGGAAATCCTTGGCTTATTAAACAAGTTGTAGAAAGTTTAGAACATGGAACAGATATACCTGAACCAACTTATAAAGAAAAAATAGCATGGTGTTTAACACATGCTAAAAGGTTGATGACGATTGAACCTGAAAGAATTGCTATGTCACAAATGAGAGGACATGCTCCTTGGTATATCAAAGGTTTAAAAAATTCGTCTGCTGTTAAAAATGAACTTTCAAAAGTAAATACGTATGAAGAATTAGAAAAAATTCTTAAAGATTATGAACAATTTTTAGATACGTTATAAAAGGATGTCACGACATCCTTTTATTCATTAATCAATAAGCGTATTGTTTTATATAAATGAGGTTTAAATTCTTCTATTGGAAGTGGATGACTTTCAACAATAGAAGTAAAAACTGTAGAACTTACAAGTTCAATAATCATAAATAAAGTCATCTCAGGATATTCTAAAGGAATATCCTTTTCTTTTACTTCATTTACAAATAATTCCTTGATTCCTAATTCTTCACTATCTAATAAATCAGTTAATTTTTCACTATATAGTCCTAAAGATAAGTTCTTTTGAATAAACTTAAGAATGTTAGGTCTAACAATTAATTCATTAATAATAGAATCTATAATAAAAACAATCTTATCATCTAAACGATCAAATTGTTGTTGAGTAGCTTCCTTACATGCTTTGGAAAATAATTCATGAGATGTTTTAGCTAATAAAACATCTTGAAGTTCGTATTTATCTTTAAAATATAAATAAAAAGTTCCTTTAGCAATACCTGCATCTTTAACAATATCTTGAATAGAAGTTTTTTTAATTCCTTTTTCTGAAAATAAATGAAGTGCAGTATTAAGCAGTTTACGTTCTTTTTCTTGTTTATTATCATTTATTTTTGATTTTATCTCTTTAATTGCCATAAAAACACTCCCTTTAGCATTTATTTTAGGGTGAAGAATTAAAAATGTCAATGAATTAATTAAAAAAGTGACTTTTAGTCATTTATATATTGACCGATGGTCATTTTAGTGCTAGTATCATTTATGACCAAAGGTCATTTAGGAGGAGAACTATGAAAAAGCTAGGAGAAATCATTGGTAAATTTGTTGTTAAACACAAGATACTTATCGTGATTGCATCAGTTATTCTTTGTATTCCATCTTTATTTGGATATATCAATACTGATATTAATTATGATATTCTTGTTTATTTACCAGAAGACATTGATACAATGAAAGGACAAGATATACTAGCTAAAGATTTTGATATGGGATCTTTTGCGATATGTGTTGTAGAAAATATGTCTTCTAAAGATATCTTAAACTTAGAAGAGAAGTATAAAAAAATAGATGGTGTTGTTAAAGTTATTTCCGCAAATGATTTAATAGGAACAACAATACCTCAAGAAATGTTACCAAGTGATGTGACAAAGCAGTATAAAAAAGGAAACAGCGAACTCATGTTGGTAACATTTAAAGATAGTACAATTGCGATCGATGCAATTACTCAAATGAGAGAAATTACAAGTGAAGAGGTCGTTAAAATAGGAGGAATGTCAGCATCTACATTAGATACAAGTATTGTTGCTGATAGTGAAATTATTACTTATGTTATTGTCGCTGTTATTTTAGTTTTAATTGTTTTAATGGCATCGTTAGATAGTTATGTTGTTCCATTTCTATTATTAGGAAACATCGGACTAGCAATTCTTTATAATATGGGATCTAATATTTTCTTAGGTCAAATTTCATATATTACAAAGGCAATTGCTGCTGTTTTACAATTAGGAGTTACAACAGACTTTTCAATTTTCTTATATCATAAATATGAACAAGCAAAAACAAGAGTTAAAACAAATAATGAAGCGATGACACTTGCTATTGGAGATACACTTGTTTCTATTGCTGGAAGTTCACTTACAACGATTGCTGGATTTTTAGCTTTATGTACAATGCAACTTACATTAGGTTCAGATATTGGAATTGTTATGGCTAAAGGTGTCTTTATTGGTGTTCTTTCAACAGTTACGATCTTCCCAGCATTTTTATTAGTATTTGATAAACTTGTCTTTAAGACAAAACATAAACCAATTATTCCATCATTTAATGTAATTAAAAATTTTGTAATTAAACATTATAAAATTATTTTATTAGTCGCATTAGTTATTGCTTATCCAGCTTATTATGGAAATGCACATGTTAAAAGTTATTACAATCTAACAAAAGATTTACCACAGGATTTAAAGAGTTGTGTGGCTAATAGTGAATTAAGTGATGAATTTGATTTAGTTGCTTCGCAAGTTATTTTAGTAGATAAAGGTATTAAAGATAATGATTTAAATCAAATGGTTGATGAAATAGAAAATGTTGAATCTGTTAATCTTGTTTTATCACCATCACAGTTATCTGACTTAGCTATTCCTGATGAAATGATACCTGATGATGTTAAAGATATCTTTGAAAGTAATCGTTATAAAATGATATTTGTCAATTCAACAGAAGAAATTGCAACCAATAAATTAAATAAAGTCATTGATAAGATAGATCATATTATCAAAAAATATGATAAAAATGCTATAATGGCAGGGGAAGGTCCATGCATGAAGGATTTGGTTAATATAGCAGATGAAGACTTTAGAAATGTAAGTATTGCATCTATAGGAATTATTTTTATCATTATGTTATTTGTTTTAAAATCAGTTTCACTTCCAGTATTGTTAGTTTCTGGAATTGAACTTGCTATCTTTATCAATATGGCAATCAGTTATTACACAGGTGATGTTTTACCATTTGTTGCCTCTATTGTTATTGGAACAATTCAACTTGGAGCAACAATTGATTATGCTATTTTACTTACAACGAAATATTTGGAAAATAGAAAAAATGGTATTGATAAGATTAAAGCAATGGATAATGCAATTAGTAATTCTGCAGGTTCAATCTTTGTTTCTGGAATGTCATTCTTTGCAGCAACATTTGGAGTAGGAATGATTTCTAAATTGAATATGATTGCATCATTATGTAATTTAATGTCTAGAGGAGCACTTATTTCAATGTTTATTGTTATTTGTGTTATACCAGCAATTTTACTTGTATTTGATAAAGTAATTATTCATACTTCTATCGGTTTTAAACAATTAAAAAATAAAGGAGAATGTTAACATGAAAAAAGCAAAATTAATCACATCTTCAGCAGTTGTAATGACAATGGTCATGAGCTCAATTGTTCCTGCCTTTGCCTATTCAAAAGAAGAAACAGTTTATAGTAAATTAAAAACTAATGGTACAGAAAAGACAACTGTTGTCTCTGAACATCTTATCAATGATCAAAATGAAACATCATTAGATGATCAATCATCATTAAAAAATATTAAAAATGTTAATGGTAAAGAAACATTTAAACAAGATGGTTCTAGTTTGGTATGGCAAACAACAGATGGACAAGATATTTATTACCAAGGTAAAACAACAAATTCATTACCTGTTTCAATGAAAGTAACTTATAAATTGGATGGTAAGAAAATGAAGTTAAAAGATATGCTTGGTAAAAAGGGTAAAGTAGAAATTCAAATTGATTATACAAATAATGAAAAACAAACTGTTGATGGTAAAGAACTTTATGTTCCTTTTGTTGTTACAACAGGAACAATGTTACCAACAAAAACAGATTCTAATATTGAAGTAACAAATGGCAAGGTTATTAGTAATGGTTCTTCTAATATTATTATGGCAGTTGCTGCCCCTGGATTATCTAAAAATTATGATAATAATGAAGAATTAGAAAAATTAAACTCTGTAACTATTAAATATGATACAACTAAATTTAAATTAAATAGTTTAATGTCAGTAGCAACACCATCATTATTATCTGAAACAGATATTAATTTTGATGATTTAAATGATGTTTATGATAGTGTAGATACATTAAATTCATCATTTGATCAAATTATTGCTGGTGGGCAAACATTACAATCAGGCTTAAAACAATATGCTTCTAAATATAGTGAATTTGATCAAGGTGTAGGATCTTTAAAAACAGGTGCAGCTTCTGCTCTTGTAGGATCACAAAAATTAACAACAGGTATTGAAACATTATATAATGGTTTAGTCACTTTAGATGGAAAAAGTGCAACTTTAGTTGCAGGAGCAAAACAAGTATTTAATACATTATTAACAACAACACAAACACAAATTAATAATCAATTGGCTACTACAGGAATGTCTATTGAATTAACAATTGATAATTATCAAACAGTTTTAAATGGTTTAATGGCAAAATTACCAGCAGAAAATCAACCATCAATCAAAACAGCTTTAGCACAATTAGATTCATATAACAAATTCTATCAAGGATTACAAAGTTATACAGATGGAGTTGCTCAATTAAAAGAAGGAGCTAAGAGAGCTGTTGATGGTTCTAAACAATTAAGTGAAGGATTATCTTCATTAAGTGATGGATCTGATACTTTAGTACAAGCAAGTAGTCAATTAAAAACGGCATCAAATCAATTAGCTCAAGGTAGTGATGCTTTAGTTGATGGTTTAACTTTATTTAAAAGTAAAGGTTTAGATAAGATTTCTAGTGTTTTAAATGATACAGTGAAAAAAGATGTAGATACAACACAAAAACTTGTTGATTTAGCTAATGATTATAAAACATTTGCAGATAGTAAAGATGGTGTAGAAGCTAAAACTAAATTTATCATGATTATTGATTCAAAATCTAAGAAATAGAATTGGATTTCCAATTCTATTTTTTTACAAATTAAGATAAAAGGTTTGAAGATAAAACAATATTTTATTATTATGATAAGTAGTTAGAGAAAAACGTTGATTTCATGCGCTTTTTCTTAAGAAAAACACTTTACAAATAAAAAAAATGGTATAGAATACTTACCAAGGAGGAAGTAAAAACTGAGGTTTTGAAGTGAGAGAATATGAAAACAATGATCGAAGTACAATACCAAGAAAAGAATGTTAAAGATGGTGATTTAGATAAATACGTTAAAGAAACTTTAAAAGAACAAGGTGTAAAAACAACAGAAGTTGAAACTTTAAATATTTATTACTTACCTGAAACTGCTAAAGTTTTCTTTGTAGCAATTAAAAAAGATGGTTCTGAATTAAAAGGTGAATTAGATGTTAATGCTATGCCTGAAT
>OGZC01001558.1_pt1 | contig 12231 bp, 11 predicted proteins | sample 1576751 | NCBI WGS metagenome assembly OGZC01 (sample SAMEA3541486, study PRJEB24748) | human gut metagenome | biome: human gut; feature: human-associated habitat; material: faeces | place: China | collected 2012
GCATGAACTTTGACATGCGCAAAGACGTTCGCGGCGTCTTTATGGCGAAAAAAGAAACCCTGCTATCTCTTGCAAATGTTCATGCGGTGAATGAGAAAGGACAAAGCTCCGTCGATATCGATAGGGTTAATCACCATATTGTTAATGTGGAAAAGATTAACTTTAGATTGCCGGAACGGAGGGAGTAGATTTGCGACCATTCCTGGAAAAATGGAGCCATACTTAGGAACAATGCTACTGCAATCCACAACGAAGCGGCGTAACATCACAAGTAATTCAGTAATCAATTCAAGGTAATTGATGCTGGCGAAAAAAATCGAACAAGCTATAATTCAGCAACCATTTTACAGGTGGATGAAATAATGACGAATTTAAAAGCAGTTATTCCTGTAGCGGGTCTTGGGATGCATATGTTGCCTGCCACTAAGGCGATTCCCAAAGAGATGCTACCGATCGTCGACAAGCCAATGATTCAGTACATTGTTGACGAGATTGTGGCTGCAGGGATCAAAGAAATCCTCCTGGTAACTCACGCGTCCAAGAACGCGGTCGAAAACCACTTCGACACCTCTTATGAATTAGAATCTCTCCTTGAACAGCGCGTGAAGCGTCAGCTGCTGGCGGAAGTGCAGTCCATCTGTCCGCCGGGTGTGACCATTATGAACGTGCGTCAGGGCGAACCTTTAGGTTTGGGCCACTCCATTTTATGTGCACGACCCGCCATTGGTGACAACCCATTTGTCGTGGTGCTGCCAGACGTTGTGATCGACGACGCCAGCGCCGACCCGCTGCGCTACAACCTTGCTGCCATGATTGCGCGCTTCAACGAAACAGGACGCAGCCAGGTGCTGGCAAAACGTATGCCGGGTGACCTCTCTGAATACTCCGTCATTCAGACCAAAGAACCGCTGGATCGCGAAGGCAAAGTCAGCCGCATCGTGGAATTTATCGAAAAACCGGATCAGCCGCAGACGCTGGACTCAGACATCATGGCCGTGGGTCGCTATGTGCTTTCTGACGATATTTGGCCGGAACTTGAACGCACTCAGCCTGGTGCATGGGGGCGTATTCAGCTGACTGATGCCATCGCTGAACTGGCGAAAAAACAGTCCGTTGATGCCATGCTGATGACAGGTGACAGCTACGACTGCGGTAAAAAAATGGGTTATATGCAGGCATTTGTGAAGTATGGACTGCGCAACCTGAAAGAAGGGGCGAAGTTCCGTAAAGGGATTGAGAAGCTGTTAAGCGAATAATGAAAATCTGACCGGATGTAACGGTTGATAAGAAAATTATAACGGCAGTGAAGATTCGTGGCGAAAGTAATTTGTTGCGAATATTCCTGCCGTTGTTTTATATAAACAATCAGAATAACAACGAGTTAGCAATAGGATTTTAGTCAAAGTTTTCCAGGATTTTCCTTGTTTCCAGAGCGGATTGGTAAGACAATTAGCGTTTGAATTTTTCGGGTTTAGCGCGAGTGGGTAACGCTCGCTACATCGTAGGCATGCATGCAGTGCTCTGGTAGCTGTAAAGCCAGGGGCGGTAGCGTGCATTAATACCTCTATTAATCAAACAAAGAGCCGCTTATTTCACAGTATGCTCTGAAGTAATATGGAATAAATTAAGTGAAAATACTTGTTACTGGTGGCGCAGGATTTATTGGTTCTGCTGTAGTTCGTCACATTATAAATAATACGCAGGATAGTGTTGTTAATGTCGATAAATTAACGTACGCCGGAAACCTGGAATCACTTGCTGATGTTTCTGATTCCGAACGCTATGTTTTTGAACATGCGGATATTTGCGATGCAGCTGTAATGGCACGGATTTTTGCTCAGCATCAGCCGGATGCAGTGATGCACCTGGCAGCTGAAAGCCATGTGGATCGTTCAATTACAGGCCCTGCGGCATTTATTGAAACCAATATTGTTGGTACTTATGTCCTTTTAGAGGCCGCTCGGAATTACTGGTCTGCTCTTGATGGCGACAAGAAAAATAGCTTCCGTTTTCATCATATTTCTACTGACGAAGTCTATGGTGATTTGCCTCATCCAGATGAAGTAAATAATAACGAAGAATTACCCTTATTTACTGAGACGACAGCTTACGCGCCAAGCAGCCCTTATTCCGCATCCAAAGCATCCAGCGATCATTTAGTCCGTGCGTGGAAACGTACCTATGGTTTACCGACCATTGTGACTAACTGTTCGAATAACTACGGTCCTTATCACTTTCCGGAAAAATTGATTCCACTAGTAATTCTTAATGCTCTGGAAGGTAAGGCATTGCCTATTTATGGTAAAGGGGATCAAATTCGCGACTGGCTGTATGTTGAAGATCATGCACGTGCGTTATATACCGTCGTAACCGAAGGTAAAGCGGGTGAAACTTATAACATTGGTGGACACAACGAAAAGAAAAACATCGATGTAGTGCTCACTATTTGTGATTTGTTGGATGAGATTGTACCGAAAGAGAAATCTTATCGTGAGCAAATTACTTATGTTGCCGATCGCCCGGGACACGATCGCCGTTATGCGATTGATGCAGAGAAGATTAGCCGCGAATTGGGCTGGAAACCGCAGGAAACGTTTGAGAGCGGGATTCGTAAAACGGTGGAATGGTACCTGTCCAATACAAAATGGGTTGATAATGTGAAAAGTGGTGCCTATCAATCGTGGATTGAACAGAACTATGAGGGCCGCCAGTAATGAATATTCTCCTTTTCGGCAAAACAGGGCAGGTAGGTTGGGAACTACAGCGTGCTCTGGCACCTTTGGGTAATTTGATTGCTCTTGATGTTCACTCCACTGATTATTGTGGTGATTTTAGTAATCCTGAAGGTGTGGCTGAAACCGTCAAAAAAATTCGCCCTGATGTTATTGTTAATGCTGCGGCTCATACCGCAGTAGATAAGGCTGAGTCAGAACCCGAATTTGCACAATTACTCAATGCGACCAGCGTTGAATCAATTGCAAAAGCGGCTAATGAAGTTGGGGCCTGGGTAATTCATTACTCAACTGACTACGTATTTCCGGGAACCGGTGAAATACCATGGCTGGAGACGGATGCAACCGCACCGCTAAATGTTTACGGTGAAACCAAGTTAGCCGGAGAAAAAGCGTTACAGGAACATTGCGCGAAGCATCTTATTTTCCGTACCAGCTGGGTATACGCAGGTAAAGGAAATAACTTCGCCAAAACGATGTTGCGTCTGGCAAAAGAGCGTGAAGAATTAGCGGTTATTAACGATCAGTTTGGTGCACCAACGGGTGCTGAGCTGCTGGCTGATTGTACGGCACATGCTATTCGTGTTGCACTGAAAAAAACGGATGTCGCAGGCTTGTACCATTTGGTAGCCAGTGGTACCACAACCTGGTACGATTATGCTGCGCTGGTTTTTGAAGAGGCGCGCAAAGCAGGCATTCCCCTTGCACTCAACAAGCTCAACGCAGTACCAACAACTGCCTATCCTACACCAGCTCGTCGTCCACATAACTCTCGCCTTAATACAGAAAAATTTCAGCAGAACTTTGCGCTTGTCTTGCCTGACTGGCAGGTTGGCGTGAAACGCATGCTCAACGAATTATTTACGACTACAGCAATTTAATAGTTTTTGCATCTTGTTCGTGATGATGGAGCAAGATGAATTAAAAGGAATGATGAAATGAAAACGCGTAAAGGTATTATTTTAGCGGGCGGTTCTGGTACTCGTCTTTATCCTGTGACTATGGCTGTCAGTAAACAGCTGTTACCGATTTATGATAAACCTATGATCTATTACCCGTTGTCTACACTGATGTTAGCGAGTATTCGCGATATTCTGATTATCAGTACGCCACAGGATACTCCTCGTTTTCAACAACTGCTGGGTGACGGGAGCCAGTGGGGGCTAAATCTTCAGTACAAAGTGCAACCGAGTCCAGATGGTCTTGCGCAGGCATTTATCATCGGTGAAGAGTTTATCGGTGGTGATGATTGTGCTTTGGTTCTAGGTGATAATATCTTTTACGGTCACGATCTGCCGAAGTTAATGGATGTCGCTGTTAACAAAGAAAGTGGTGCAACGGTATTTGCCTATCACGTTAATGATCCTGAACGCTACGGTGTCGTTGAGTTTGATAAAAACGGTACGGCAATAAGCCTGGAAGAAAAACCGTTACAACCAAAAAGTAATTATGCGGTAACCGGGCTTTATTTCTATGATAACGACGTTGTCGAAATGGCGAAAAATCTTAAGCCTTCTGCCCGCGGTGAACTGGAAATTACCGATATTAACCGTATTTATATGGAACAGGGGCGTTTATCCGTTGCCATGATGGGGCGTGGATATGCATGGCTGGACACGGGAACACATCAAAGTCTTATTGAAGCAAGCAACTTTATTGCAACAATTGAAGAACGTCAGGGACTGAAAGTTTCCTGTCCGGAAGAAATTGCTTACCGTAAACGGTTTATTGATGCTGAGCAGGTGAAAGTATTAGCCGAACCGCTGAAGAAAAATGCTTATGGTCAGTATCTGCTCAAAATGATTAAAGGTTATTAATAAAATGAACGTAATTAAAACTGAAATTCCAGACGTACTGATTTTTGAACCGAAAGTTTTTGGTGATGAGCGTGGTTTCTTTTTTGAGAGCTTTAACCAGAAGGTTTTTGAGGAAGCTGTAGGCCGCAAAGTTGAATTTGTCCAAGATAACCATTCGAAGTCTTGTAAAGGTGTTTTACGCGGGCTGCATTATCAGTTAGAACCTTATGCACAAGGGAAATTGGTGCGCTGCGTTGTTGGTGAAGTTTTTGACGTAGCTGTTGATATTCGTAAATCGTCACCAACTTTTGGCAAATGGGTTGGGGTGAATTTATCTGCTGACAATAAGCGACAATTGTGGATTCCTGAGGGATTTGCGCATGGGTTTTTGGTGTTGAGTGAGACGGCGGAGTTTTTGTATAAGACGACGAATTATTATCATCCAGAGAGTGATAGAGGAATTATCTGGGATGATCCGGAGTTAAATATAGATTGGCCTCTAACTGATCTAGGCAATGATGTATTGCTACTATCCTCAAAGGATAAAACCCATCCAACCTTGAATAATTAGTTATCTGAAAACGGAAACATCTTAATGTAATAAGGGGCAGCATGCTCAACCAAAAAATAATATTGTTGCAGATAAGCGTGTTATCGGGAGAGTGAGATGCTCTTTATAAGTTTGAATGTGTTGCTTTTTATTAGTTCCTTTACGAATAATAGAACAATATTTAAAATCACCTTTTTTATGACTGCATGCTATTGCAGTATGTCTTTCGGTAGAGGTTTTGATTGGATAAATTATTATGATGTGTATCAGAATGTTGAGTTGTATGATGCACCTTTTGAGCCTGGGTATTTAAATGTATTGCGCACATTTAATTGGTTGGGCTTTTCTTATCCAATGCAAAACTTTGTTGTAGTGCTTTTTCTATTTTATTGTGTATATGTTTTTGTATCTAAAACACAAAACCCGTCACTTGCATTTTTTACGATTTTTTGTTTTATGGGGCATTATATACTATCTGAGCAAATTAGGCAGGCTATTGCAATATGTATAATATTATTATTCTTTGACTTTTTCATAAAGAGAAAAGTACTAAAAGGAACAGTGGTTATTGCATTAGCTATGTGTTTTCATATTTCAGCTGTTTTTTGTTTTATATATTTTTTTATAGTAAACACAAATGCTAAATATTCTAATGTTAAATTTTCAATCTACTGTTCCGTTTTTTTGTTAGTTTCATATTATATGTGGAGTAATCCTGCAATTATATCAACAGTTCCCATATTATATAATAAATTTGTAAGTTATACGGAAGCTTATACTGAAGGTTTTATTAGTATTGAAAGGATTATTAGTTCTAAAGTTGTCATGATTTATATTTTTTTACTATGCTTATCAATTTGGCTACTAAAGAAGTATAATTTAAAAAGTTTAAATGGTAGTATAAAAGCTCTTGTTTTTATGACACTTTCAAAGCTTACGATATTTTTTGGAAGGTTTCAATATTACATGGTACCGATATTAATATTAGGGTTTGATGAATACTTTGCTAAATATAAAATAAAAAATAAAGTGAATGTACATAGGTTAATATATGCTTCTTGTCTTTTTATAATATCCTTAGTTCCGTTATGGACACCATCGACATTTGAGTCAATAAACGATTCTCTGTACTTCAACGCGTCACCTAAAGAAATTGAAAGCGGTATTATGCGTAGATGTAAAACACTCAACCACTACGACCCTCAAAATGGGGCGATTTGGAGATGCAAATAATATTTCATCTGCAGTCTATGATTAAAGAGTTTAAGGCAAATGGCAATAAAAGAAATTGAGATAACAGCTATTGTACCAACGATCGGTCGTGAAACGGTATTTGATTCACTAAAGTCAATTATATCGCAAACTTATAAGGTATTTGAAATCATAATTGTGTATGATGGTGCTGATTTCGTTATTTTTGAGGGAAAAATCAACAAGTATTTTGAGGGTATAAAAAATAGAGAACCAACTAAATATAAAGTTATTAATGTAGGACCATTTTCAGGGGGGAATGTCGCAAGGCAGAAAGCTATTGAAACGGCAAGAACAGAATATGTTGCTTTACTTGATGACGATGATATATGGCTTGACAATCATATAGAGGATTATATTTCCCTTTTAGAGAAAAGGAAAAACCATTTACCAGTTCTTCTTTCATGTGCCGCGAACATTATACTTACTGAGTCGAAAGTTGTAAAAGTGCCAACTCGTTTCATTTCCGAAGGTGAAACAATTCCAGAATATTTGTTTAAAATACGAAATATTATTGCGGATTGTGGATTCATACAGTCATCTTTATTAATGTTTAGTAGGCAGTTAGCAATAGATGTACCATTTAATACCGAATTAAAATTCCATCAAGATATTGATTGGCTTCTCAGGTTATCACAGAGTAACATTCATTTTGACTTTATACAGTCCAGAAATAATACAGTTACCTATAACTCCACGCCTTTAAGTGTTTCTAAAAAAATCACTCCCAGTGAGTCAAAGTATTGGGCTATTATGACATTTAGGAATAGAAGATGCATGGGGGATTTTATTCTTACCCAATCATATAACTATGCTCGAAATAATGGTTCATTACTTGATGAATTTGTCGTGCTAATCTCATCAATTAGATATGCAAGGCCTGGTGTTTTTTCGCTAATAAGATACTTCATAAAACTAAGCAGGATTGATGTCTTAATTAAAAAATTTCTAAAGGATAAATAGTTTATGGTGAAAAAGTGGGTAACTATCTTTGAAAGATATGAAGATTTTCACTTCGATAAGGATGTGGGGCAACTTGCATACCATGCAAAAGTGACTTTAAACTATAACGTAGAACTTTGGTGTAAAAAGGGCGAGCATACCCTAAAAAAACAGTTGTTCAAAATTAAAGAATTAGAATGTGGTGCTAAAAATACTAAAGTTTCATTCAGAGTTATTTGGCATATTACAAAAAACGCGCGAAAAATTGATTACCTAAACATCTTTCACTTTAGAATATATAGTCTTGTATATGCTTTTTTTTATAAAGTGATTAACCCTCGAGGAAAAGTTATTTTAAAGTGCGATGGTTCTGAACGGTGTTATCCTTATAATGACAATAAACTAAAAAATAGGCTTCTTTTTTATTTTTTAAAAAAAATTAAATTAATAAATATATTTCTAGCAGAACATTTATCGTTGGTTGAGTATTATAAGTCTAAAGGATTGCCAGCGCTGTTTTGCCCTAATGGTACTTCACCAGCGTATTATAGTTGCAAGTTGCCAGTAAAATCAAATATAGTACCTACCATAATATTTGTGGGTACTTGCGGTGATGATAGGAAAAATGCAAAGTTAGCTGTTGAAGCTGTATCGAAACTCAAGTTCGACTGTAGAATATTTTTTTTAGGCGGTGAAACCGAACTTTTCAATAAATGGTTTAAAAAATGGAGTATCGGAAAACCCCATGATGTTATACAACGTTACATCTTCTGTGGATATGTTAATGATGTTTCACGCATAATTCATTATTATGATGAAGCACATGTTTTTTTAATGACATCTGTTCATGAAGGATATCCACTTTCTCTCGCGCAGGCAGCCTGGAGAGGATGCTATCCTATTCTTTCTGAAGGATCAGGCGGGGGGGATATGAATATTGCAGGATGTGCAGCTATCTTTCATAATGAAGAAAGTTTAATTGATATTCTTGACAAAAGCCTTTCCAATTTATCAGCTACGATTGCTAAAGGTAAAAAAAGTAGGTTATATGCATTAAATAATAACGACTGGCGTTTAATCATAAGAAAAATTGAAGAGCTGATTTAAAATGACTAAAATTATTTTTAAAACAGCAGCGCTCTATATGTTTTTTTCAGTCATAAATCAAGCTATAGGCCTTTTTATACAGCTAATCTTGATGCAAGGAGTCTCAATTAATAACTATGGTATTTATGCAATAAATTTTGAAGCAATGGCTCTCATGCAATTAGTATTGGCTAATGCGTACCGTAATTTTTATTTGCAAAAAATACGCAATAATATATCAGAGTTTGAAATAAATAATCTTATCACTTATCAAATAGTTAATGGGACAATTTCGATTTTAATATTTGGTACTTTAATTTCATTGGCATATAAATTAAGTTTGGCTGTATCTGCTTTTTTAATTATATCTAATGTTTTATCATCTTTACTTCTTCCATTACAAGCAAATTGGTTGGCGAATAATGAGAGATTCAAGATTATTATAAAGGATTTTACCATATCAATTGTGTCGCTAATTGCTGTGATTATATCAGTGAAAATGATGAAATTTTCAGTGAATCAAATCACAATAACACAATTTATCGTCTATGGTGGTATTTCATTTGTCATTTTATTTATTTTTAAAGATAAATTAAAATTCAAGGCCGTTTTCAGCAAGAATATTTTTTCATGTTTTCATTTTGATAAGACGTTGTATGTATTTATACTTATTTTCACGATAAATGCACTTCATAATAAATACGGAGGATTGTTCTTAAGACACTATTCTAATGAAATGCAAACAGCATTATATTTGGCGGCATTTAAATTTATAAACCCGCTTTTTTTTATACAAACATCGTTAATCTCCGCTTTTATGCCAAATTTTATTAAAAATAAAAACTTTGAGTTTGACATTAAGGTTTATTTTACTTTTGCTATCCCCGGTATTTTAATTGCTTTACTGCTTTATTTTTTCTTTCCGTTTATACTGGGGGTTCTCAGAATCGAAAAATACTTGCCTGCTTATGAAATTATCAAGGTTGCTTCCTTGTTTGTGTTTATTGTTTTTATTTATGGCGCAATGTCGAATTATATATCCGTAAGCGGTGGGCAGTCTTTCATACTAAAGGTAAATATTCTCGCACTAACACTCATGTGCATAGCATCATTTTTGCTTATCAACGACAATAATATAAGCTTCATGTTAATCAATGTATTTGTGTTTGCTGAGGCTTTAATATGCATTTTATACTATGCTTATCTGAGTAAAATTAAGGTGAAAACTTCAGTTTTATTCTTAATTTCACCATTATTATGCATGCTAATTATTATTGTTTCATTTTTACAGCACTATGCTTAAGGCGATATATGATACGATTAACTATTATTATAGTAATATATGGTAAGGAGTGTTTTGATTCCCGCACTCTTCAAAGTTTAAAGTTATGCCCTTTACACCAAAATATTACGTTATTTATTTTTAACAATGGGCCACGGTTGCTTTCTGAAGATAAATGTTATGAGTTGTTTGATGAACAAATAAAAAAAAATAAGATTAATTTGATACTAAAACAAAATATTAATAATATTCCTCTGAGTGTGATTTATAATGATGCTATCAAAGAAAATGCTGCTAGTGATTATTTCATGATACTTGACGATGATACGGAAATCCCTTCAAGCTATTTTGCTTTTAATGCTAATCGTTTTGATTTCGATTTATCTGTTCCGTTAATAAAAACGGGTGAGTCGGAAGAGTTTTTTTATCCAATAGTTGATGGAATTATACCCATTAAAAAACAATCTGTAGATGATTATGAGGAAATATATACAATTTCTTCCGGTTTAATGATAAGTAAGTCTTTAACAGAAACATTCAAATGTTACTTTAATGATGTTTTTGATACTCGATTTGCTTTTTACGGTATAGATTTTAACTTTTTCAGACGCTTAAGAATAATAAAACATCATGGACATTATTTCCGATTGTTTATTGCTGAACCTATAAGACATTCTCTTTCTAGATTTGATGGTGAACAAACGGAATGGAGAAATATTGAGCGCATATATGACGTGGTTCTTAGCCTGAAATATTATGAAAAAAGAAATATGGTCAAAGTTGTCAAGCTTGCTAGGCTTGTTTCATCTAGCCTCCTCAAATTTAAATTTAGAAGCATAAAGGCTATTTTTTATAGCTTATTAGTTGGTATGCACCCTCGCTCAAAAAAATATATTAGTAATAAGAAAATTATAAAATAATCTACCTAAATATTCAACATTGTATATATACTAACAGAAATTAAATATCAGAAGGTTTTCGATGAATCATGTTACTGCTATATTAGTAACTTACAACCCAGATTATGAGTTGTTACCTCATGTGGTGGAGCAAATCACGCAACAAGTAGACTCTGTCATTTTGATTGATAATGCATCAACCTGTTCAGAAAAAATTTTTTCAGTAATTAAAGAATACAGTAATATACATTTTTATTCCTTAAGTGAGAATATCGGTTTAGCGGCTGCTCAAAATCTTGCAATATCAAAAGTACAGGAAAAGTGTAATTATGTGATTTTTTTCGATCAGGATAGCGTAATTCAAAAGGATTTAATTAAACAATTATTGATTGCTGATTTTAGATTAAGGCAAGCAGGTGAAAATGTTGCTGCTGTTGGCCCTTCCTTTATTGATCCGACTAATAATATGATATACCCCGCAACTGTTTATAAGGGGCCTTTTATAAAAAAAGTTGATGTTACCTCACAACCTATTGAAGCAACTTTTATTATTGCATCGGGATGTTTAATCAAAACTTCAGCAATTAATGAGATTGGATTAATGTATGATGGTTTCTTTATTGATTATATTGACGTTGAATGGTGCTTAAGAGCAAAAAGCAAGGGGTACAGTGTTTATGTCATACCCAATGCAAAAATGTATCATACTATTGGTGATAGCCGTATCACTATATTAGGAAGAACAATTTCTATTCATAACCCGATGAGGCGATACTATTTAATTCGTAATAGTATCTTAATATGCAAATTAAAATATATACCTATAGGTTATAAAATTAGAGAGTGTATGTTTAACATAATTCGAGCCATTCTCTCTTTGTTATTAAATAATAATAAAAAATTAACATTAAAAATGATTTTTCGCGGGATAATTGATGGGGTTAAGGGTATTACAGGGAGAGTGGAAATAAAATGAGAAAGCGTTTAGCGCATATACAGGTTGTTCCTAAAATGTCTGGGGTGCAACAAATATCCTTTGATATCTTAAAAAATCTTGATCCCGATGAATTTGATTTGTATTTGATATGTGGTGATGGTACTGAAATTGAGAACTTCAAAAAAAGATTTCAATCTATTAATGTAAAAGTAATCGTAATTCCAGAATTGAAAAGAGAAATTTGCTTTTCAGATATTAAGGCTTTTTTTCGTTTATTAGCTTTATTTAAAAGGCACAAAATTGATATTGTTCATACTAATTCTACAAAACCCGGTGTCATAGCTAGGATTGCGGCAAAATTTGCCGGGGTAAGAAAAATTGTTCACACAGTTCACGGAATCGCTTTCCATGCTGAAATGAACACGTTTAAAAGATTGTTTTATTGGCTAGTTGAATATTTTTCATGCTTTTTTGGTGATGTCAATGTTCTTGTTAATAAACATTATTTAATGTATTACCCATTCATTAATAATATAGTTGTTTACAATGGAGTTGATTTTGGACAGTTTACCGGTAGTAAATCTGTCAGTGATCAATTGCACTTTGCCTTTATGGCAAGATTAGATGATCAAAAAAATCCCTTTGAATTTATTGAAGCAATTAAAATTATACATGACACACATCCACATCTTTTATCTAACGTGAAATTTACTTTAGCTGGTGATGGAGAATTGGCTGAACAGTGCCGTTTTCTGA
>OGZC01001565.1_pt1 | contig 12184 bp, 9 predicted proteins | sample 1576751 | NCBI WGS metagenome assembly OGZC01 (sample SAMEA3541486, study PRJEB24748) | human gut metagenome | biome: human gut; feature: human-associated habitat; material: faeces | place: China | collected 2012
GCACGACACGTATTTCGTGGCCCTTGCCCTCGTGATGGATTTTCTTGTCCAGCACTGATAAATATCATTGGCGGTTGCTGTGGTACGACCGATGCATACATTGCCGAATATCCTGCTTTGATAGCCGGTGCTGCTCCCCATGTTCCTGCTCCGAAACCCGAAAGTCTTTGGCTTTCCGGTCTGGAATTGTTGGAAGTGACTCTTGAGAAGAACTTTATCAATGTGGGAGAACGCTGTAATGTGGCCGGTTCCCGCAAGTTCCTGCGTCTGGTTAATGAAAAGAAATACGATGAAGCCCTCAGCATTGCCCGTCAGCAAGTAGAAGACGGGGCGCAGGTGGTGGATGTAAATATGGACGACGGCCTGCTGGATGCACAGGCTGAAATGACTACTTTCCTCAATCTGATTGCTTCTGAGCCTGAGATTGCCCGTGTCCCTGTGATGATTGACTCCTCTAAATGGGAGGTAATCGTTGCCGGATTGAAATGCCTGCAAGGAAAGTCCATCGTGAATTCAATCTCTCTGAAAGAGGGAGAAGAAAAGTTTCTGGAACATGCCCGCACGATCAGGCAATATGGTGCGGCTACCGTAGTAATGGCTTTTGATGAAAAAGGACAGGCGGATACATACGAACGTAAGATTGAAGTGTGTGCCCGCGCTTATCAGCTTTTGGTTGAGAAAGTGGGCTTTAATCCTCATGATATTATCTTTGACCCTAACGTCCTTGCCGTAGCTACGGGTATGGACGAACATAATAATTATGCTGTAGACTTCATCCGGGCTACCGGTTGGATACGTAAGAATCTGCCGGGTGCGCATGTCAGTGGTGGCGTTAGCAATCTTTCATTCTCTTTCCGCGGCAACAATTATATCCGTGAAGCCATGCATGCAGTGTTCCTTTATCATGCTATCCGTGAAGGAATGGATATGGGAATCGTAAATCCGGCTACGGCTGTACTTTATACCGATATCCCTGCCGATATACTGGAACGTATAGAGGATGTGGTTTTAAACCGTCGTCCCGATGCTGCCGAACGCCTGATAGAAACTGCTGAACAACTGAAAGCTGCTGCCGAACAACAGAAAGGTAATGCCACTGATAAACAAGTTGCCCCTCTTTCATGGCGTAATGGAACAAGTGTGGAAGAACGTTTGAAACATGCTTTGACAAAAGGAATTGGTGACTATCTGGAGGAAGACTTGGCAGAAGCCCTGAAACTTTACCCGAAAGCTGTGGATATCATCGAAGGTCCTTTAATGTCAGGTATGAACTATGTAGGTGAGCTCTTTGGCGCCGGAAAGATGTTTTTGCCTCAGGTGGTGAAAACAGCCCGTACCATGAAGAAAGCCGTTGCCATTCTTCAGCCTGTAATTGAAGCGGAAAAACAAGAAGGCTCCACTTCCGCCGGAAAAGTCCTGCTTGCCACGGTGAAAGGTGATGTACATGATATAGGCAAAAATATCGTTTCTGTGGTCATGGCCTGCAATGGTTATGAGATTATAGACCTTGGTGTGATGGTACCTGCCGAAACGATTGTTCAGCGTGCCTTGGAAGAAAAGGTGGATATGATTGGACTCAGTGGTCTGATAACTCCATCATTGGAAGAAATGGTACACGTGGCTATGGAACTGGAAAAGGTAGGTGCCGATATCCCTTTATTGATAGGTGGAGCTACTACCTCTCAACTGCATACAGCATTGAAAATAGCTCCTGTCTATCATGCTCCTGTAGTTCATCTGAAAGATGCTTCGCAGAATGCAACAGTAGCTGCCCGCTTGATGAATCCGAAAGCCAAAGAAGAATTAAAAGAAAAATTAAGTTCAGAATATCAACGGTTGCGTGAAAAGAGCGTTACGCAAGCACCGAAGACTGTTTCGTTGGAGGAGGCGCAGAAGAATAAGCTGAACTTATTTTAGTGATTAGGGGTTATCACTAACCCCTAATCACTATTTCTTTATCTTCTTCTTATACGTCTCATACCTCCCCATAATATCCCTCACAAAGTTATATGTCTCTATTCCACGGAAGTATCCGTTTTTGCAGACAGGGTCGGTGAAGTATTCTTCATTGCTTTTCAATAAGATGAAGTTTTCTACATTGTCTTTCCAGACATACTTGTTCTTTCCATATTTCTCAGCCAGTGCCATTGCATCCTGTACGTGGCCGATACCCGAATTGTAGGAAGCAAGTACGAAGTTGAGCCGTTCCTCTTTCGGCACTGAAGAGAAACTCTTACTGGTAGCATTGATATATTTTATGGCAGCTTTCACACTCTCTTCCGGATTCTGTTCTTTTCCTTCGGGCATTCCCATTGCACGTGCTGTAGCAGGCATCAGTTGCATTAGCCCTTTGGCACCGGCCCATGAAACGGCTGTCGTATCAAAGTTCGACTCCGTATATGCCAGAGAAGCAAGCAACCGCCAATCCCAGTCTATTTCCGAAGCATACTTTTTGAATAATTCGTCGAAATGTGAAATCTTTCCCTCACGAAGAGAAAGGATAGAAGTGTGTGGAGTTGCCTTGCTGATCTCAAAATATCTTTTCATACTGGCAGTGTAGGCGGGAGAAGTCATATTCTCTTCATGCCATTTATTAGCGGCTGCTGCCAATTCCGGACTATCCTTGCGCACCGCCCAGGAAGCCCTTTGGTCGAAACTGATGGATAGTTTAATATTCAGGTTGGGGTAATACGTAGTGTTAAGTCTGGCTACGTCATTATCGGCCACCGTATAAGGAATCTTTCCCTGGGATACTTGTGTGATGAGGTCCTCCACTGAAATACTGTCATTAGTCACTTTGTGGATATGGATGCCGCCACCGAGTTCTTTATCCAGATTTACCAAACGGTCGTAATATTTCCCGGGCTTTACATATACATCCTTACCTATCAGTTCTGTTACATCCGTCAGCGGTTTTGTCTTCCCACCTGCGCGTTGCACAATAACCTGGTGTGTGATGACCTCTTCACCGCAATAGATCAGACTATCTTTTAATTCCTTCGTGATGGGGACATTATAGGCAATGATGTCTCCTTCGCCTGCCAGTAACTTTTTTATAAGTCCCTGTACATTCCTTGCCACCACTACGCGTAGTTTTACCCCGAGACTTTTGGCAAACTGTTCACTCAACTCGTACTGGAACCCCATTTCCTGGCCACGATAGTTGAAGTAAGAAGTAGAACTGTATAGCGTCAGTACAACGAGTTCACCGCTATCTTTTATCTGTTGCAAATCGCCCACAGCTTCATCGGGCATGGAACCATGCCGTTTATTTCCGCACCCCGACAGGCAGCACAGACATAGCAAGGCAATCAGGAAAAGATTAGCAGTTACCCTCATTTAATTTTTAATTTTCAATTTTTAATTCTCAAAGATGCTTCTTTATATACATCGTCAGAATATCGATTGCCACCTGATTATTTCCTCCTTCGGGTATAATCAGGTCCGCATATCGTTTGCACGGTTCGATGAATTGCAGATGCATAGGCTTCAAGATACGGGTATACCGCTCCATAACCGCTTCTGCCGTACGTCCGCGCTCCACTACATCCCGTTGTATGACACGAATCAGACGTTCGTCCGGATCAGCATCCACAAAGATTTTGAGGTCCATCATGCTGCGCAGTTTCTTGTCGCACAAGGCAAGAATCCCTTCAATAATCACTACTTCCCGTGGCTCGATATGAATCGTTTCGGGCTCTCGTGTACAAGTAAGGTACGAGTAGGTGGGTTGTTCAATGCTTTTTCCTTCACGCAGCATGGCTACATGTTTAGATAAAAGACTCCACTCGAAGGCATCCGGGTGGTCAAAGTTGATGTTCTGTCGTTCTTCTACAGGTACATGGCTACTGTCCTTGTAGTAAGAGTCTTGCGGTAACAGTACCACTTCACCTGCCGGCAGGCTTTCAATGATTTTACGTACGACGGTGGTTTTTCCCGAGCCAGTTCCGCCTGCAATTCCTATTATTAACATCCGTTTAAGTGTATATTTAAAACAAAACGAGTATTTTTGCGGTTAATATTAATCGCTTCGGTTGACAAATATATAGATAAATCATTAAAATTGCAAAGTTATGGTCAAACACATTGTATTATTTAAATTAAAAGACGAAGCTCCGGCTGACAAAAAGCTGACAGCAATGAAAGAATTCAAGGCCGCTATCGAGGCTTTACCAGCTAAAATATCTGTTATACGTAAGATAGAAGTTGGACTCAATATGAATCCCGGCGAAACTTGGAGCATTGCCCTCTACAGCGAATTTGATACGCTGGACGACGTGAAATTTTATGCTACTCATCCCGAGCATGTGGCAGCAGGCAAGCTGATTGCTGATGTAAAGGAGAATCGCGCTTGTGTTGACTACGAGATTTAATAATAAATTATAGATTATAAGGATGAGAAAAATACTATCCATTTGTCTGTTGCTGATTGCTGTCGTGGCACAAGCGCAGATACAGGAGCCCGTCAAGTTTAAGTCGGAACTGAAGACGCTTGCAGCGGGAGAGGCGGAAATTGTATTTACCGCTACTATCGACAAGGGTTGGCATGTATATTCTACCGACCTGGGTGACGGTGGTCCTATCTCGGCTACCTTCAATGTAGAGAAGATTTCCGGTGCTACAGTTGTAGGAAAGTTGCAGCCGAAAGGAAAAGAAATAGCTTCTTATGATAAGTTGTTCGAGATGAACGTACGCTATTTTGAGTCTACGGCACAATTTGTTCAGAAGCTGAAGCTCACAGGAGGAGATTATAAGATAGAAGGTTTTCTGGAATTCGGTGCTTGTAATGATGAAAACTGTTTGCCTCCTACGCAGGTAGAATTTAATTTTTCAGGTAAAGCGGAAGTCGCTAAAGGTGCAGCAGCTACAACTCCTGCTGAAAAGGTAACAGCTCCGGCAGAGGACACGAAACCGGAAACTCAACCTGCTTCTCAAACTGAAACACCTGCGGATACAGCTTCTACTGGCATCATAGGTGGTGCAGATGGTCCGACGGATATAAATGTGGCAGGCAATATTGACTTGTGGAAACCTGTCATCAATGATCTGCAATCTTATGGTGAAACCACTTCACAGGGAGATATGTCATGGTTCTATATCTTTATCACCGGATTCCTCGGTGGACTGCTGGCATTGTTTACCCCTTGTGTGTGGCCTATTATCCCTATGACAGTAAGTTTCTTCCTGAAACGTTCCAAAGATAAAAAGAAAGGTATTCGTGATGCCTGGACGTATGGCGCTTCCATCGTGGTGATTTACGTAACTTTAGGTTTGGCCATTACGTTGATCTTTGGTGCCAGTGCGCTGAATGCACTTTCTACGAATGCTGTGTTCAATATCCTTTTCTGTCTGATGCTGGTGGTGTTTGCAGCTTCCTTCTTCGGAGCTTTCGAACTGACGCTACCCTCTAAATGGAGCAATGCAGTAGATAGTAAAGCGGAAGCAACAAGCGGTTTGCTCAGTATCTTCCTGATGGCATTCACGCTTTCACTGGTATCTTTCTCTTGTACAGGTCCTATTATCGGTTTCTTGCTGGTACAGGTATCTACAACGGGTAGCGTGGTAGCTCCGGCTATCGGTATGCTTGGTTTTGCTATTGCTTTGGCATTGCCGTTCACGTTGTTCGCTCTGTTCCCGTCCTGGCTGAAGTCTATGCCGAAATCAGGCGGTTGGATGAATGTCATAAAGGTTACCCTCGGTTTCCTGGAACTGGCTTTCGCTCTGAAGTTCCTCTCTGTAGCCGACTTGGCTTATGGCTGGCGCATTCTCGACCGTGAAACGTTCCTGGCATTGTGGATTGTTCTGTTTGCTTTACTGGGCTTCTACCTGTTGGGTAAGATCAAATTCCCGCACGATGATGACGATACGAAAGTGGGAGTGGGCCGCTTCTTTATGGCACTTTTCTCACTGGCATTTGCCGTATATATGGTTCCCGGTTTGTGGGGTGCTCCATTGAAGGCGGTCAGTGCTTTTGCACCGCCTATGCAGACTCAGGACTTCAACCTCTATAATAATGAAGTGCATGCCAAGTTCGATGATTACGATCTGGGTATGGAATATGCCCGTCAGCATGGCAAACCTGTAATGCTCGACTTCACCGGGTATGGTTGTGTAAACTGCCGTAAGATGGAGCTTGCCGTATGGACAGACTCCAAGGTAAGTGACATTATCAACAACGACTACGTACTTATTACACTTTATGTAGATAATAAAACCCCGTTGACCTCACCTGTTAAAGTGACAGAAAACGGCCGGGAACGTACATTGCGTACAGTAGGCGATAAGTGGAGTTATCTCCAACGCGTTAAATTCGGTGCCAATGCACAGCCCTTCTATGTGCTGATAGATAATGAAGGTCGCCCTTTGAATAAATCTTATTCGTATGACGAGGACATTCCTAAGTATATCGAGTTCTTGCAAACAGGATTGGAAAACTATAAGAAAGGAAAATAAACGAACGAATGCCCGGCTGATATCATGCGACCGGGCATTTTTGATTAATCAATAACTTTATGAGACATATTGTAGACATCGAGACATGGGAGCGCCGGGACAATTACAATTTCTTCCGGGGCTTTGTAAATTCCTGGTATTCCATTACCACAGAGATTGATTGTACCGAAGCCAGTGCCGCAGCGAGAGCCTCGGGCCATTCCTTTTTTCTCTATTATCTGTATGCCGTAGTGCGTTCGGCGAATGAAGTTCCGGAACTCCGTTATCGTACCGACAAGAACGGACAAGTTATTTTTCATGATGAAGTGGATATCATTTCTCCGATAGCTGTTCCAGGAAAGACCTTTTATACGGTTCGGATTCCTTACCACGAAGATTTCAAACGCTTTTATGCCGAAGCGTATGAGTTGATAACCAATATCCCCGAAGATGGCAATCCTTATGGTGCCGAAGAGGAGTTGGCAAAACAGGGAGATTATGATGTAGTGCATTTAAGCGCTGTCCCCAAAATGTATTTCACTGCCACCACCTATACGCTGGCCGAAGCCGGCAATGGTTGCAGTTACCCTTTGATGACTTCCGGTAAAGCGGTAACCCGCGAGGGGCGTCTGGTATTTCCTTTATCTATTTATGTAAATCATGCCTTTGTAGATGGTTCGCATCTGGCATCATTTTTTCAAAAGATAGAAGAACACCTGAAACGAATTTCACGGGAATAAATTGATAGAATAAGTAAGCTATGCTTTCTTCTTATTTTATCTTTTCCCTTTTTTATTTCCCGGATTTTACATACGTTTGCAGCATCTATTAAACTTTTGTTTCCCGAAAAAACTAAAGATTGCTATATGTGTGCAGATAATTTCTCAGAAGAACGTTCACTCATTCTCCGCTTGATAGGGGGGGATGAGGACGCCTTTTGTGAATTGTATGCCACTTATAAAAACCGTCTGATATACTTTGCAATGCGTTTCCTTAAATCGCGGGAGTATGCAGAAGATGTTTTTCAGGATGCTTTCACTGTAGTTTGGCAAAGCCGCCGTTTCATTAATCCCGATGCTTCCTTTTCTTCCTATCTCTACACCATTATGCGCAACCGGATACTGAACCAGTTGCGCAATGCTGCTAATGAGGAAAAACTAAAGGAGAGTATTCTTTCACAGGCATTGGACTACACGGAAGATACCAAACGTGAAGTAATGCTGAATGATTTGAAATCCCTCATTTCCCATGCCTTGCAGCAGCTGACTCCCCGCCAGCGTGAGATTTTCGAGATGAGTCGTGAAGCCCAGCTCTCTCATAAAGAGATTGCAGATAAGTTGGGCATCTCCATCAACACCGTTCAGGAGCATATATCTACCTCCCTTAAGTTGATTCGTACCTATCTCATTAAGTATTCAGGCAGTGAATATGTGGATTTGCTATTGCTGCTGATTTGCCTTAATACATAATAAATGTTAATCACACCCCAGATGTTTTCCTTTACTGTGTATTACTCTATGTAAAGGAAAAGTTTTCATGACCTTTATACTAAAAGAGCCCGCACAATGAAGAATGATGTAACAGACAAATCTATAATGCGCCGTTATCTGGATGATATGTACACCCAGGAAGAGGCCCGTGGATTATTATCCCGACTGAAAGATGATATTCATGCCCCAATGCTGGACGAATTGGCAACAGATGTCTGGAAAGAAGCCGCTATGGAAGAGCTCACCACCGGCATGGAACGTGAAAAATATAAGGAAGAAGCCAGTCGGTTACTGAAACGCATCGAACATAAGAAACGCACCTGGTTTCGGCGGATAGCCCTGACGGTGGCAAGTGCTTCTGCTGTTGTACTGCTCATTTTCGGGGGAATCAATCTACTGGGTTATATGGATAAACGACAGATTTCTTATTTGGAAGCCTCTACTTCTTATGGTGAATCCAGACAAATCCGGTTGCCGGATGGAACACAGCTGATCTTAAATTCCTGTTCCCGTGTTCGCTATCCGAACAGTTTTGTAGAAGATGAACGGCAGATAGAACTGGAAGGCGAAGCTTATTTTCAGGTTCAACGAAACGAAAAGCAACCTTTTATTGTCAGGACCGCCCGTTTTGATGTAAGGGTTCTGGGAACTTGCTTTGATGTGAAAGCTTATTCTTCGGATGAAGTTGTTTCTGTAGATGTGGAAAGTGGCAAAGTACAGGTGGATCTGCCTGAAGCGATGATGCGTTTGCAGGCTAAGGAACAAGTGTCGATCAATACACTTTCCGGTGAATACAGCAAACGGCGCGAAGAACGTGATGTTGCCGTATGGCGCAAAGGTGGATTACGTTTTAGCAGCACTCCGGTGCGCGATGTGGCTAAAGAGCTTGAACGCATGTATAATTGTCGCATTACGTTTGCGGAAGGACAGGAGTTCAACAACCTGATTTCCGGAGAACATGAAAATAAAAGTTTGGAGGCAGTACTCCAATCAATGGAATATACCAGTGGCATCCGGTATAGAAAAGAAGGAAATCATATCTTCTTATTCAAGTAGCAGAAAAGCATGGATATACGTCCGGCTGGTAAACGGATATGTATTATAATATATGTGAGTATTAATATGTTTAACCTTTAATTAAAAGAGAATATAGAATATGAAAGCACCCACTTAGCGTCTCCTCTAAGAAAAATAGGAGCTGTCTCACAGAGAAGCCCCTATCTCGTAATGCGAACAGGTATTCATTCGTTTCGACCCGCGTGAATCATGTATCGCAAATTACTCCTTTGTTCTAATTAATTTTATCAATTACTAAAACGCACAAATAAATGAATAATCTTCCTAATTCCAAAAGGAAAAGTAGAAATATACATTCGTTTTTAGCTTTTTTACTATTCGTATGCTTGTCATTGATGCCTGATCAGGCACAAGCTCAGAAGGAAAAAACTGTAACGTTAAACGTTCAGAATGAAACTGTAGAGAATGTTTTTGTTCAGTTGGGCAAGCAGACAGGCTTGAAATTCTTTTATGATCAAAATGTTGTGAACACTGCTCCGCGCATATCTATCAAAGTAAAGAATAGTCCCCTGCAGACTGTTCTGGACAAGATTACGGAGCAAACCAATTTGTTTTTCAATAGGGACAATAATACAATATCTGTAGGCAAACAAAAAATCGGGAACGATGCCCTGAAGTCGAAAACAAGAACAATAAAGGGAACAGTGGTAGATGAAACCGGTGAATCGGTAATCGGTGCTACTGTAATGGTGAAAGGCACTACTAATGGTGTAACCACTAATCTTGATGGAAATTACACGTTGAACGATGTTCCCGATGGTGCTACTATCTTAATTTCCTATATCGGTTACCAGACCGTTGAACTAAAGTCCGGCAGTAAGGAACTGGCAAAAATTACATTAAAAGAAAACAGCGAATTATTGGATGAGGTTGTAGTCTTGGGATATGGCAATATTCGCCGTAGTGATGTGACGGGATCTATTGCGTCTGTTTCCTCGGAATCTATCTCTAAAGTAGCCTCTGCCTCCGTGGCCGATGCCTTGGCGGGAAAGATGGCAGGTGTACAGATCACTACAACAGATGGTGCATTGGATGCTGAAATCAGTATTCGTGTACGTGGTGGAGGATCAATCACTCAGGACAATTCACCGTTATTCCTGGTCGACGGCTTTCCGGTTGACGATTTGAGTGGTATTCCGCCTACGGATATCGAGTCTATTGATGTCTTGAAAGAGGCTTCTATGACTGCTGTTTACGGTGCCAGAGGTGCGAATGGTGTAGTCATCGTAACCACGAAGAACCCGAAGATGGGTAAGACCTCGGTTCAATTCAATAGCTATGTACAGACACGTACACTGGCAGGGAAGTTACCGGTAATGAACAACTATGAATTTGTGATGGCGGAGTACGAGTACCTCGGGCCGGGTCACGCTGGCGACGGGACAGGCGGAACGCAGCACAACCTGTTCCACCGTGGAGCCGATGTCCGCGTCGTCATCGGACAGATCCGAGGAATGGTGGGCCATGACGATGAGATCCGCCTCGTTCTCCCGGGCGACCTTGAGGATTTCGACATAGGGAATGCCTTCGCGCACAATGACCTCGGCGTTGGCGAAACCGTCGAGCTTGGACAGGTACAGCTTGTCGATCTTCTCGCGCATCTGCTCGGCATGGCGCTCGATCTCGGACTGGTCCATCGTCATGCCCTGGATGGACGTGATGTCGACGGCGTGCGTGATGTACAGTTTGGCGTTCAGCTGGCGGGCGGTATTCAGGGCGAAACGGAACGCATGGTTGGCTGCTTCGCTGAAGTCGGTGCAGAAGACGATGTTCGAGAACAGGTGCCAGCAGGTGGTGCAGGGGCGGTTGACGATGAGCACCGGGCAGGGGGCCTTCTTCGCCACGGCGCGCACCGTGTTGCCCACGATGGAGCGCATACGGGCGGCGTTGGGATCGCTGGCGGCGCTGCTCGCGCCCATGACGATGAGATCGGGCTTGATCTGGCGGGCGTAGCGCAAAATTTCGGTGGAAGGCATACCCACGCTCAGTTCCATGCGGAAGGGGCGGGTACAGGCTTCAATCTGATAGGCGTAGGCCGTATTGAGTTCTTCGCGCACCATCTCCTGATACGCCTCATCCGGCTGCTCAAGGCTGCCGCTGCGGGTATCGGTGACGTTGGTGGTGAACCCACGGGAGGGGACGCCGCAGCAATGGTAGAGCGTCAGTTCCGCCTGCTGCTTTTCCGCCAACCCAAAAGCCAGTTTCGCGGCGTTGTCGCTGCCGGCCGTTCCCGAACTCGCAAACAGGATGTTCTTGAACAACATCTCGCTACTCCTTGAGATTACAGGTGAGTGAGCCGCCTTGGAACCCGAGTTCCCAGCCCATGCCTTCCAACAGATCAAACACTGTAAAGCTGGTTTCCGCGTCCAACGCGGTCGCTGTCTCGCCGAGCAGGACATGCCGGGCCGTCCCCGTTTGCAACGGGGTGTCCAGCATGTCCCGCAGGCGGAAAAAACGCAGTTCCGGCAGTTCGTCGCCGACGCCTTCGACGGCAAGGTAGACGTCCACGCGGGGCGTGCCGGGAAATCCCGTCAATTCCACGCGTTTGCCGAGGCGCAGGGCTTCGAGGCCGGGATAGCGGCAGCCGGAGGCGGGGCAGGCTTCGGCTTCGGCGAGGGCGTCGCCAAGGCCGGGGACCAGTTCCCGCGCCAGCGGATTCCGCTTGAGCAGCCTGAAGAACGAGCGCAGCGTAACGTCTCCGTCGAGTTCGAGCCTCATCCGGAGAAGCCCCGCGAATGGGGCTTCGGACGAAAGCGTCCCGTCAGAATGCAGCCGGATGGCGTCCATGATCCTGTCCTACTTGTGGCAAGCGCCGCAAGTGGTCGGGCCCTTGTTCTGGGCCGTATGGCATTCGATGCAGTTCTTGTGGTAGGCACGCATGAGCGGCGTGCGTCCGCTGGGCATGTTGGCCTTGTGGCATTCGGAACAGGGCTGATCTTCCGAGCTCACCTCGGGGTCTATGACGCCGTTTTCGCCGCCGTGGTGGCAGACGATACAGTCTTCGATCTTGGCGCGCTCGTTATGGTTGTCGTGATCGAAGGTGACGGCGGGGCGGCGGTGAGTCTTGAACTCTTCGGATTTCAGGGTCAGCGCATGGGCCGTCCCGACGAGGCCAAGCAGTAGCGTGACGGCGAGACCGGCGCGGGCAAAGCGCAGCAGTTTTTCTTCAACATCGGCAGGAATCG
>OGZC01001580.1_pt1 | contig 12111 bp, 10 predicted proteins | sample 1576751 | NCBI WGS metagenome assembly OGZC01 (sample SAMEA3541486, study PRJEB24748) | human gut metagenome | biome: human gut; feature: human-associated habitat; material: faeces | place: China | collected 2012
GCAACGCCAGCAGAGTTCGCGTTCGCGCTTCCATCAGCGGCGTCCTCGACGGGCATCAGGAAAGGCTTATCAGTATCACGCTGAGGATCAGGGATATAAGAATCTACAGTATCCATCAGTTCCATGATCTTGTCGCCCCACTCGCTGCTGGGATCTTCCAGAGCCTTCAGAGCGGAACCCTTGATGATAGGGCAGTCATTGAAGTCGTACTCTTCCAGCTGCTCGGTTACTTCCATCTCAACCAACTCGATCAGCTCGGGATCGTCAACCATATCACACTTGTTCAGGAATACGATGATGTAAGGAACGCCTACCTGACGGGACAGAAGGATGTGCTCCTTGGTCTGAGCCATAACACCATCAGTAGCAGCTACAACGAGGATAGCACCATCCATCTGTGCAGCACCGGTGATCATGTTCTTAACGTAGTCAGCATGGCCCGGGCAGTCAACGTGTGCATAGTGTCTCTTCTCGGTCTGGTACTCGATGTGAGCGGTAGAAATGGTGATACCACGCTCTCTCTCTTCGGGAGCCTTATCGATGTTATCGAAGTCAACCTTCTCGTTACCGGGTACTCTCTCGGAAAGAACCTTGGAGATTGCAGCGGTCAGAGTGGTTTTACCATGGTCAACGTGACCGATGGTACCAATGTTACAATGGGGCTTTGTTCTGTCAAATTTAGCTTTAGCCATTATTTAAGTCCTCCTTAAAATAATTAAACTGTTTATATTTTTCTACTCGCCGAAGTGGCGAACGCGCACTCGGCGCTTTTTAACTCGGCTACCTCTGATTATATTAAATAATCAGAGGTTTTTCAAGTTATTTTTATTGTTTTAATGCTTATTTCGCCTTTGCAGCAAGAACCTTTTCCTGAACGTTCTTAGGAACGGGCTCATACTTTTCGAAGAACATGGAGTAGTTACCACGACCCTGGGTCTTGGAACGCAGGTCTGTGGAGTAACCGAACATCTCAGCAAGGGGAACGAAAGCCTTAACCATCTTACCACCGCCGATGTCTTCCATACCTTCTACACGACCACGACGGGAGTTCAGGTCACCGATTACATCGCCCATGTATTCCTCGGGCATGGTAACCTCAACCTTCATGATCGGCTCAAGCAGTACAGGAGCTGCCTTCTGCATTGCTTCCTTGAATGCCATGGAACCTGCAATGTGGAATGCCATCTCGGAGGAGTCGACCTCATGATAGGATCCATCATATACATTCGCATGAACACCCAGTACAGGGAATCCACCCAAAATACCAGCCTGAGCTGCTTCCTGGATACCTTCACCTACTGCGGGGATGTATTCCTTAGGAATGGAACCACCGACTACAGTAGATTCGAATAACAGGGTAGGAGGATCGTTGATCAGAATGTTTGCCTTCGGATCAAAGTCAAACTTCTCACAGTTAGCCTCCAGGGGCTCAAACTTAACTTTACAATGTCCGTACTGTCCACGACCACCGGACTGCTTAGCGTACTTGGAATCCACTTCCACAGCCTTGGTGAACGCTTCCTTATATGCAACCTGAGGCGCACCTACGTTAGCTTCTACATGGAACTCACGAAGCAGACGGTCAACGATGATCTCCAGATGCAGCTCACCCATACCGGCGATGATAGTCTGACCGGTCTCCTGATTGGTATGAGCACGGAAAGTAGGATCTTCTTCTGCCAGTTTTGCAAGAGCTTCACCCATCTTGCCCTGACCAGCTTTGGTCTTAGGCTCGATAGCCAGCTCGATAACGGGCTCAGGGAACTCCATGGACTCAAGGATTACAGGATGCTGCTCATCACAGATGGTATCACCGGTAGTGGTGAACTTGAAACCAACTGCTGCTGCGATATCACCGGAGTAAACCTTTTCCAGCTCTGCACGCTTGTTCGCATGCATCTGCAGGATACGTCCTACACGTTCCTTCTTGTCCTTAGTAGCATTGAGTACATAAGAACCGGAATTCAGAGTACCGGAATATACACGGAAGTAAGCAAGCTTACCTACGAACGGGTCAGTCATGATCTTGAATGCAAGTGCAGCGAAAGGCTCTTCATCGGAAGACTTTCTCTCTACTTCATTACCGTCAAGGTCAACACCCTTAATAGCCGGTACATCCAGAGGAGAAGGCATATACTCGATAATAGCATCCAGAAGCTTCTGAACACCCTTATTTCTGTAAGCAGTACCGCAGCATACGGGAACGGCTCTGCACTCACAGGTAGCTTTTCTCAAAGCAGCCTTCATCTCTTCAACGGAAGGAATTTCACCTTCCAGATACATCATTGTCAGATCATCATCCAGCTCGCAAACCTTTTCAATGAGCTCATCATGATATAAAGCAGCCTCATCAGCCATATCTCCAAGATCATCGGTAACAGTGATGTCATCACCCTTCTCATCGTTGTAGATATAAGCCTTCATCTCGAACAGATCGATGATTCCCTTGAATTCATCTTCCTTACCAATAGGCAACTGAAGGCAGATAGCATTCTTACCAAGTCTGGTACGGATCTGATCTACTGCTGCGTAGAAGTTAGCACCCAGGATATCCATCTTGTTGATGAATGCCATACGAGGTACATTGTAGGTGTCAGCCTGACGCCATACGTTCTCGGACTGAGGCTCTACACCACCCTTTGCACAGAAGACGCCGACAGCGCCATCCAGTACACGAAGGGAACGCTCAACCTCAACGGTGAAGTCTACGTGACCCGGGGTATCAATGATGTTGATACGATGCTCCAAAGCACCGGGCATGGGTTTGGTCTCTTTTTCAAGAGTCCAGTGACAGGTAGTAGCTGCAGATGTAATGGTAATACCTCTCTCCTGCTCCTGAGCCATCCAGTCCATGGTAGCAGTACCTTCATGAGTATCACCGATCTTATAGTTAACACCTGTGTAATACAGGATACGCTCGGTAGTAGTGGTCTTACCGGCATCGATATGAGCCATAATTCCGATATTTCTGGTTCTCTCTAACGGATATTCTCTTCCAGCCAAGTTTTTTCCCTCCTACTAGAATCTGTAATGAGCAAAAGCCTTGTTTGCCTCTGCCATCTTGTGCATGTCTTCTTTTCTCTTAACTGCAGATCCGGTATTGTTGGCTGCGTCAAGAATTTCGTTAGCAAGTCTGTCTTCCATGGTCTTCTCACTTCTCTTACGAGAGAACATGGTCAACCAACGAAGGCCCAGAGCCTGACGTCTCTCAGGTCTAACTTCGATAGGTACCTGATAGGTAGCACCACCGATACGTCTTGCTTTTACTTCCAGAACAGGCATGATATTGTTCATAGCCTCTTCGAATACTTCCAGAGCAGGCTTGCCGCTCTTCTCTTCAACCTTAGCAAATGCTCCGTATACGATCTTCTGGGCTACACCCTTCTTGCCATCCAGCATGATGTTGTTGACAAGCTTGGTAACCACTTTGTTGTTGTATAAAGGATCTGCTAATACATCTCTTTTCTGAATATGTCCTTTACGTGGCACGGTTCTTCCCTCCTTAACAAATTGTTTACGTTAGATCATAGGTACTCACATGTGTTTCCCCAAGTGTTCGCGCTGTTATATCTGTATCACAGAATTCCAACACTTTTCTTAGTTTCGTTTTTGTGGTACAAAGACGATGTCCGCATCGTCTCCAAAAATCCTTACGGATTTTCATCGAACTCTCGGTCCGACGTTCAAAACGCCCCGGATACTACTTATTTCTTAGCATCCTTAGGTCTCTTAGCGCCGTACTTGGAACGAGCCTGTTTTCTGTTAGCGACACCGGCGGTATCAAGGGTACCACGGATGATGTGGTATCTGGTACCGGGCAGGTCCTTAACACGACCACCACGGATCAAAACAACGCTGTGCTCCTGCAGATTGTGACCTTCACCGGGAATGTAGCTGGTAACTTCGATTCCGTTGGAAAGACGTACTCTGGCGATCTTTCTAAGAGCAGAGTTAGGCTTTTTAGGAGTTGCTGTCTTAACAGCAGTACATACACCACGCTTCTGGGGAGCAGAAACGTCTGTTGCTTTCTTGTGAAGAGAGTTGTAACCCTTCTGGAGAGCAGGTGCAGTAGACTTCTTGACAGAGGTCTGACGTCCTTTTCTTACTAACTGGTTAAATGTTGGCATTCTGTTTCACCTCTTTCTTAATAGTATAATAGACGCACCTTTTCTGGCACGCTTTAATAGTATACTTGTTCCAACTCCCGTTGTCAACTGGTTTTTCGTGAAATTTACAGGGTTTTTCACCACTTTTTCATATTATTATAACCAAAAGAGGAGCAGTACCGTTTCCGATACCGCTCCATGAAGTATTTCCCATAAATTTCCCCCTATACAGGGGCTGCTTATATAAGGAACCGCTACTGTATCTGTGGCAGATAGCGTTCCAGCGCATCCTGCCAGGAAGGAAGTCTCTCAAATCCGTTCTCGGTCAGTTTCTCCTTGCTCATGCGGCTGTTCTCCGGTCTCTTTGCCTTCGTGGGATACTCGGAGGCGGGCACGGGAGCCACATCCACGTTCATGCCTGCCTTGCGGAAGATCTCGCAGGCGAACTCATACCAGTTGCAGATGCCTTCATTGGTCGCATGATAGATGCCGTATTTATCAGTCTGCACCATGTCCACCAGAAGCCTTGCCAGATCATAAGTATAAGTAGGCGAACCAAACTGGTCATTCACCACCGTGAGATGATCATGGGTCTTGCCCAGATTCAGCATCGTCTTGATAAAGTTCTTGCCGTTGACACCGAATACCCAGGAGATTCTCACGATAAAATACTTCTCCAAAGTATTCTGCACTGCCAGTTCCCCTTCATATTTGGTCTGTCCGTATATGTTCAGCGGATGGCGCTCATCGTCGGGTTCCCAAGCTCTGGTACCCTCGCCGTCAAATACATAATCAGTACTTATATAAATCATCTTGCAATCTAACTTTTTGCAGACATTGGCAATATTCTGTGTGCCGTCCGCGTTGACCCTGCGGCAGAGCTCCACGTTGTCTTCCGCTGCATCCACTGCAGTATAGGCTGCACAGTGGATCACAGCATCCGGTGCCGCCTCTCCGATCACTTTTTCCACGCTGGCAGCATCCGTGATATCCATCTCCTGAATATCTACGCCGACCGCTTCGATGCCGCGCTTTGTAAGTTCATTTACCACATCATATCCCAACTGACCCTTTACGCCTGTTACCAATACTTTCATAGAATGCCTTCCTTTTCTTTCTTAATGCTTATGGCACCGGTCTCCGGAACCACCACATACATAATTATAACATTACCGTCAGACATCAGCAACGAAATACTTACTTTTTGTATTATATCGAAAAAAAATCCGGGGAACGCTCCCCGGACCTTTCTATTTCAACCCTATTTCATTTGTCCCAATTTAAACAGCCATATAGTTTTGCGCTGCCCGCCTGATATCCTCAACAATTCTTTCTGCCTTTTTATCCTCCAGTTCGGTTGCCTGTTTTCTAAGCTTCCACCAGTTCCAGCCGGGATGCGCATTTTCCTGCAATTCTATGATTCTTTTCTGGTATTTTCTGCATAATATGAAGTAAATCAGCAAGAGTAATAGAACACCAATACCCAGCATTCCGGCTACTGTATCACCGTAATATCCACTCTTTACTGCCTGTGCAAGCGGTGTCGCTTCATCTTCAATTTGTACGATTCGATAACCTGTCAAAATCACAGGTATGGAATATAACATGCCGCTCATCTCGACCGCCTCCGTTATTTCTTAGTCTCTATCTATAAAGACTACTTATCCATGAAAAACGGCTCACATTTTTCGATATTTTTTTCAGGAATTCCTACCGGTCTGCTTCCGGAAATTTTCATCGCATAAATTTACTTTTTATGGGAAATCCGATATAATGGTGATATAGATTTTCACACGGCTATTTGTGCTGCAGGCGTCACAAAGCAGCCCTTATCGCAGAATCAAATTTGAAATTTGATTCGCGATTTCTCCGACGGAAGGAATCGTCTGCAGAATGGAGATTATTATGAAAAAAAGTTTCATACGACATATTTTTGCTGTAAGTATATTGTCCTGTTGTCTGTTATTCGGAGGATGCAGTCAGAATTCTGACGGAGAGGATACATCCTCCGCCACGACTGCTTCCACCTCCCCGTCTGAGACTGTTGCCGCCCTGCCTGCCGATGTTTCCCCGGATTCCGAGTCGTCTGCCATAGAATCCACTTCGGAGGATACCAGAGCACTCACCCTGTCGGTAGTCAATATGTGTGGCATCGAAGTCGGTATGGTAGCGGTCATTGATCCCGTGACCGGGGAACAGGTAAATCTGGATTCCCTGTCGGATCAGGAATCGATCTCTATGGAAGCAGACTGGCCCTCCTCTGTCAAAGAGTTCCAATGGGCTCTCTACAATACTGACGGTGAATTATGCGTTGAGGGGACAACCGATATCAGCAGTGCCCAGGCCACAGTGACTCTTCTTCTGACCGGAGACAGTGATCTGGAAGAAGTTGAAGAGCTCTTCGAGTAATCCGCTTTCCAAGGTCTAAAAAACGACATCCACCGGGAAAATCCCGATGGATGTCGTTTTTGTTATCTTTTATTCTTCGATATCTCCTGTATTTTCTGCCTGAGCCTTCAGCTTCTTCTTCTCATTGTGCTTCTTGTACATTTCATATCCGGTTGCACCGAGGATCAGAATGATCAGCCACCACCACCAGGACATCTTTGCCTGTTCGCTCTCTACGGCAACATCTGCCAGGGGAACTGCTTCGTCTGCAATATTCACTGCTTCTTCCGCCTTAGGTGCTTCCTCTGCTGTCTTCTGGGTGTCTTCCTCAACATTTGCTGCAAGAGGTGCTGCTTCATCAGCAATCTGCGTCACGCCCTGTGCCGCTGCCTGATTCTGGGTCACTACTGTTGCCTGTGCCACCGGTGCGGGTGCCAGAACAATCGGGTTAACAACAGTCTCTCCGGTATCGCTGCTGCCGCCTGCGGGAGCTGCCGGTGTGGGTGCAGGAGTCAGACGATCGATCACCTTATCCAGCTCTCCGCCTGCCTCATCCAGGCTGCCCAGAATCTCCTTCAGAGTATCTTCTGCATCCTTTTTGTTCTGTTCAGCCACGGCCAGCTTTCCTTCCAGTTCCTTCAGAGCTCCAAGGTTACTGGTTCTGTTACTCTTCAGAGCTTCGATCTCTGCCTTCAGCTCATTGACCTTAGCCTGCGCTGTTTCCACGTCTTTCTGTGCGTCCTGTGCATCCTGTAACAGCTTCTGATACTTTTGGGTCAGAGCCTTGGCATCATCTACGAACTTACGATATTCAGTATCCTTCTGGGTCAGTTTGATGTTGCCCTGAATGTAATTCAGGTTCTGGATGATCTGACCGGTCAGCACCTCTGCATTTGCATAAGTCTCAGTTCTGACAGCAGTATTGGTTGTGGTCTCTCCGGTTTTCTCCAAATAATCAATCTCATAGGAATAGCTGGTATGAGCAATGGTATCGGTTGCTGTGGTCTTCACATTGTACACACCGGTTGCGCCGCTTGCTTTTGCCTGTGCCAGTGCTGCATCCTGTACCGCATTCTGTACCTCCTCAGCAGAGGTCTTCTCATCGGTCTTAACGCTGACACCTGCCACATAGCGGATGGTTGCCTTGCCGAACTTCCAGTCATCCCAGTTGGCACTTACAAAAATACCACCGTCTGCCTCGACTGCCTTTCTGGCTGCATCTTCCAGCTTCTTGTTCGTAGCTTCTCCCTTACCAAACAGGGCTTTGATATCATTCCAAAGAGAACCGAAGGTACTCTGATCGACAGTTTTCTTGGTAACCTTTGCGTAGGTTGCTGATACAGTGCCGGATACGAGGAAGTCGGAATCATCATACCAGTGATCTTCTGTATAGCCGGTTACCTTAAGATCACTGCTTACACCGATCAGGTATAAGTCGTCATCATCGTTAATCTTGTTGCTTAACGCCTTCTCCTGCTCTTTCGTAACCTTTGCTACTGCTTCTTCCTCTGTTCTTACACCATAATCCGTCTTTTTATCTGTATGCTTCCATTCAACCTCTTCATCCTTCACATTCACAGTCTTCGTAAAGGTAGGAATGTAGGTTCCGTTACCGGTATAAGTATAATCCGTTTTTTCTGTTCCTGTAACCTTTGCATCCTTGCCGTTAGCGTCCTCCAACTCCTTTTCCTTTGCAGCGGCTGCAGCATCTCTCTCTGCCTCTGTCTGATACTGTTCGGTAGAAGTGAATTTTGCATCGGTATAGGTGATGGTGGTCACATCAGCGGTCACGGTCTTGATCAGGTTGCCGTTCTCATCCAGTTTCCAGGATTCCTTCTCGGTAGCCTCATTTACATCAGTATCAACCTCGCCGTTTTCGGTCTTCTGGTTATTGTCAGAAATAATGATACTCTCGGTTCCGTCGTTCTTGATCACTTTCTTTCCATCTACTGCAATAATAGTTCCGTCTTTCAGACCTTTTTCCACTTCGGAAACAGTGATAGTATCCCCGTTTCCCTTCACATACTGATCCGGATTGGTCTCCTGCGCCGTCTTCCAGTTTACTTCCTCAATTCGCTTCTCAAAGATCACGATATTGTCCTTGGAAGTCTGTTTGTCATCCATCACATAGTTGTAAAACTTTGTCTGCTTATTACCATTCTCATCGGTATAGGTTACTTCAAAATAATTCTTGGTATTATTGTCTTCACCCTGTCTGCGGACAACCTTAATATCATCGGCAGTGATCTTCTGTACCTCGGGCAGATAGTAGTTCTGCATAATGGAAATGAAAAGCTTATCCTCATTTTTCCAGTTAAGTCCCTGATCTCCCTGTGTCAGAGCTTCCTTATCTGCAATATCCAGAGCACCTGCCGCAGAGGTATCCACTGCAGCCTTTGCAGCCTCCAAAGCCTTTGCCAGTGCTTCTGCATTTGCCTGCGCTGCTGCCAGCTCATCTGCTGCCGCCTCAGCGTTCGCATCTGCTCTGTTTACAGCCTCCTCATAAGCCTTTTCATAAGCTGCCACCTTCTGCGCTGCCTCTTCATATGCTGTCTTGGCGGTATTATACTCCCCAAGCTTTGCATCGAAATCAGCCTGTGCCTGGTCTGCGGTCTTCTTTGCTTCCTCATATGCCGCATTGGCATCGGTGATAGAAGCAGCATCCTTGATATTCTCGATCTGTCCATTTACCTTATTCTGGGCAGCCTGCATGGCATCCTTTGCTTCTGCAGCAGTCTGTCCTGCATTTGCCGCTGCATCAGCTGCCTTATTCAGTTCTGCGTCGGAAAGCTTATCATTTGCTTCTGCAACGCCAAGTTTGGTATCTGCACTCTCCACAGCAGACTCTGCGTCCTTCAGAGAAGAACCGCCCTCCACGGTCTTATCCTCTACTTTGGCATTGGCATCCAGAACAGCCTGAGACAGATCCTTGCCCTGCGTATCCTTAGCTTCCCCTGCCACTACCTGGTCAGCCACTTCCGACTTCACATCAGTAGCACTCTTTTCTGCCGTTTCTACTGCCTTGTCAGCTTCTTTTGCTGCCGCCTGTGCCCGGTCAGCAATACCGGCTTCCGGTGTTACAACAATATTATGATCATCATTGCCTTCGGGTGTGGTGCTCTCTCCCTCTGCTGCCAGTGCAGTCAGCGGGGAAGATGCCATCAGCATTGCGGAAATGCCGATCGCCATAGCACGAATCACTTTTTCGTTCTTACTGTTTTTTCTCATATGATTTTTCCTCTCCATTCTATTTTTCAACAATATGTTCAAATAAATACTGCAGCACCTCCGGCGTGAATTTCTTTGCCGAAATAGCTACTTTAAAATCTCCGTCTTCTTGCTCCTCCTGTCTGGTGACATCTGCATACATGATCATCGTATCCGCTACGATTATGATGTCTTTCCCCTTAAGATCAGGAGATCCGGCCGGCATCGTAAAAGCTATGCCCAGTGGGCTGACATTGCATGTTTCGACAAAAATGCTCTCTCCCGAATCACATACTACGATAACGCTCTTAGCCTGATAGCCAACACGGTCGATCCTCCTTCGTTCTTCCATCGTTCCCTTCTACTCCTTTCTTCCGGAGTTGCCGGTAAAACCGCTCCTTTTGTGTCTTTCTAATTATTAAGACTGTGCATCTCACAAAAAAGGGTCAAATTTTTTTATTTAATTTTAAAAAAGTTTCAAAAAATCTAAGTTTTTAAATTCAAATTAGTGAAGGCAGGCATCGTTATCTTTTTTTCTGACAGACAATATGCTATAATACATCCAAAGAAAATCATGACACAGGCTTTTAAAGGAGCGACCCTATGATACAGAAAAAGAAATTCGTAAAAACCTTCCGTAACACCAAAACCGTACAGTTAGTCCTTCTGCTTCTATTGGAAGCTGCGTATGTTCTGGTGCTGACCCTGAACCCGGCGTTGGGCACGAAGCTTTTCGAAGACCGGACCCTGTTTATTCTATGCACACTTTCCTGGATCCTTGCTTTATTTAATCTGATATGGCTGTTATACGATTTTTATAAATTGCGCACCTTTGCCGAAGAAAGCCACGCGCTGAACCGTGCGGCTTTCCTGGATCATCTGACCGGCATTCCTAACAGACACGGACTGGATGTGGTCTTTGAGACCTACGATTCTCCGGAATCTCTGGCTCACGTAGCATGCTATATGGTCACCATCACCAACTTAAAGGAGATCAATCAGACTATGGGACATGTCGTGGGCGACCAGATGTTGAAGGATTTCTCCGGTATCTTAGAGAGTATCGGTGATGCCTTCGGTGTGGTGGGACGTAACGGCGGTAACGAATTCTTAATGATCGTCAATCACGGTTCCCATGATACCATGGACTATTTTATCGAAAGTCTGGCGCAGCAGCTGAAGGAATACAACGAGGAACACAGTAATGCGCCCATTCAGATCAAGTACGCATATATTTTAAATGAAGAAGCACATGCGGAGTATTTCTCCACTCTGCTTACAGAGACATACAATAAGCTCCACGCTTAAGGAACCCGTTAACCAAGCAGTGAGACGAACGCATGAAAGACATGAACATTCCTTACATTGCCGGTCTTGTGATCCGTGCCCAGCACAGCGACTCGGATGCCTTCGCGGAATTGTATGCTCTTACCTATAATAAAGTATACAACTACACCAGGCATTATCTGAGAGATGACTTTCTCGCTCAGGACGCTATGCAGGAGGTCTACATACTGGCTCTGAAAAACATTGGAAAACTGAATGATCCCACGGTTTTTATCGCCTGGCTGAACCGCATCTGCTTCCACGTCTGCTATGACATGACCCAGAAGAACCGACCGCAGAACGACTGCCAGGTCTTGAGCCAAGAGATTCTGGATATCGTCCAGGATCCCCATCTGGACACCAATCCGGAACTGCACTACCAGCAGAAGGATGAATACTCCCGGCTGACGGACGCTTTAGAGCAGCTTCCTTTCAATGAGAAGCAGGTCCTGATCATGCGCTACTATAACGACATGAAGCTCGAAGAGATCGCTGCAGCCATGGAGATCAGCCGCAGCAGCGTCAAACGCTATATTGCCTCCGGACAGGATCATTTGAAAGAAAGAATGAAAGGATAACAGATTATGTTTTTTCATAAAAAGAACCGATATGAACTGGACATGACGACTGCCAATAATGCTCTGCAGAATATCCTGTCCACCTGTAACCAGCCGGTCAATACCATTCCTTTTGACAAGCTGGTGCTTCGTAAAAAAGTAAACGCCGCTTCCTATAATCGTCTGATCGTTGCCACAGCGGTGATCTTCGTGCTGACCTTTCTGTCGCCCTTAGTCATCGTTCCGCTCTCCGAATTTAACGAGAAAATGTTTGCCCCCGCTCCCGCGGAGCTTACTCTGGATTATGTGGAGAATAATGTTTTAAGCCTTAAGTTTACCGGAGATAACATTCTCTATGACGAGGCTTTTATGGAGACGCTGTCCGGCGAGATCATCGAACCGCTCTCCGTAGACACCTCCAAGGGTGTGATCAATTTCCCTTTTCTTTCCGAGGAAGCCAATATTTATGTTCCCGTAAAAAACGGTGACAAATACCGCAGCTGTGTCAGACCGGCACGCATTGCCAC
>OGZC01001582.1_pt1 | contig 12106 bp, 11 predicted proteins | sample 1576751 | NCBI WGS metagenome assembly OGZC01 (sample SAMEA3541486, study PRJEB24748) | human gut metagenome | biome: human gut; feature: human-associated habitat; material: faeces | place: China | collected 2012
ATGGTTATAACACCAATAATGATCAAAGCAGATAAAACCAATGCAAAAACAACTCCCAAAATTGCCTCCATAAGAAGCACCACCTTTCAGAAAATTGTTACGGGTTAACAGTGACAGAAATAAGTAAGTTCATGTGATTTTTTCAAGTTGTTATGTTTTCGATAAGTTGTGTTTAAATTTGATTAATTATTTTCTGATTTTGGTTTTTATTTTGTGTGTTGTTTAAATTTAAGTTTTTATTTTTATTATACAAAGCTTTGCAAATAAATCAAGCAAAATAATCATTCTATCAGACAGCTCTATTACGAGCAAGGGTAAACTATCCCTGAAATCATTACTGAAACCGGTCATGACCGTAAGACCATTACGAAATATCCTGATATGACCAACGACTGCAATGTCTCTTGCTTTTTATATTGAATATTCCTTCAATCGCTCTATAAACTCTCCACATGTGCTCACAACATCTTTACCATCAAGATGCTTTAGATACATTTCCTCCTGTCGTTTGCTCCTCGCATCCCACTTTACTTTCCATATAATCCTTCTGACTGGAATCTCAAGCGGAAACTGAATAGGAAATGTTATTCCGCTAGTGGGCTTTGTGATCGTTTCTACTTCTATCCCATGCTTCAAACCATTATTAGCATATTTAAATGCATCCAGTGTATCCTTGTCCAAATCATTACTCCGGATACGTTCTGCATAATCTAACATTGCATGAAGACACTTTCCTACGGCATAAAAGATGCTGTTCTCGTCTTCGGTTGTATAATCTTTCTTCTTCAATATTTGATCTATTTCTATTTTCATCTCGGAATATGAATGTTCCATTGCATACATCAAATTATTCATATAGTACTTCTCCAAACAATACAATCCTAGCAAAAAAGTTTTACCACTTCCTGCGGCTCCTGTTATCAAAAATTATCCATGTGGAATCATTTTAACCAGATCTAAAATCTCTTGCAGCTCGTTTCTTCTTATAATCTTCATGTATACTTCCCTGTCAAATTACCGTCTGTGCAATCCTCCTTTACTATTGCCTAAAATTTTCAATAGGGTATTTGTCTAGAAATTGCAGTTCATCTGCAATAACTATAGGCTTCATAGCCTCTCCCTTTCTCACATTTTCTCCTGTAATTTTTCTGGTATTATGGCAATTAGCTAACTGTGTAACCCTAGCCACATCTCTTATATTCATTCGAAACATATCAGCCACTTCTTGCTGTGTCATTCTTGTTCCACAATCTTCTTGAATTTTTCAAATCTCTCATCTGCTATCTGATTCATTCTCTGCACCTCGCATAATCTTTCTTCTCTCCACAATGAAATCGTTCACTTTTAAATTGCTCCCGGCAAGTATGTGTTCCAAAACCATTCACTTTCTATTATAGCCTGATACATTGCTGCCTGCCATGTATTTTTTCGAATAATGTTTCTATCTTCAATTTGTTCGTTTAAATCATCAATTGCTAATTCCTTTCCCCCTCGTCTGTAAACACGTTTTATTCCATTAAGACATCCTTGAAATTCTTCTGCAGCATATGATTTATATAACTTATTTAATTTAAATTCATCAAAATGTTTATGTGCTCTTTTTTTCTTCGTTTCTTCCCAATTCTCCGGACATTTAACATCAAATTCAAATGCAATAGGTTCTCCTTCAATCATATCTGCGGTAATCCACTTTTCATCAGTAAAATCATCATAATACGGATGAATGATTTCTTCGTCTCTACTTAGAAAATCTCTGGCCTTCTTATTTTTATTACATTCCGAGCATACCGGAATCAAATTATAAGGAGTCACTGCATATATAGGGTATTTAGACTTAGGTAAATAATGATCTAAAGTACTAACTTCCCGTTGTGCACAATATGGGCATCTGTCGTTTGGTGCAAGAAGCTTAATTGAATCATAATATTTTCTTCCTCCTTGTCCCTTACTTGCAAATTTTTGATCATAAATTTTCACCATATCTTCTTTGGTTGCCCCACCGTTCAAACTATTGCGTGGCATAATACTTGATAAGTTTCCAGAGCATGCCTTTAAATCATACTGTTTACTCTCTCTAATAATTTCATCGGTACTATCTGATATATGTTGCTTTAATGTTCCTTCTCTTAAATTCATTATGCAATCATTTATTATTTGTCCCTGATCAAATTTAGGTTTCTCTAACTTTATCATTCTTCATTGTCATCTCCCTTATGGTACATATAAGCACGTAATATAGATTTTGCCTCTTTTCCTAATTGATTATGAAAAATCTCTCTTGCCTCCTCATATGAGTCACATGTTTTGGTTACTTCTTGGAGCTCCTTATGGAATCCAGAATTCTCTACTTCATAACCGAATATTTCTGTAGTCAATTCCCCTAAATTTTCTCCATATGTTTCCATTGCCGGTCTTCTCGGTATTAAGTATTCCCCCGAACGTTTCAATATCCATACGCATTTTTTAGGCACTTCTTGAACTATAACCGGAGAATGTGTTGCTATAATTCCAACTCCGTTTCTATAGATTAATAAACTAGATAACGCTTTAATGAACGCAGAAACCAGAGGCGGATGTAAATGTTCTTCCGGTTCATCCAAAAAAACGATCGTTTTCTCTTCAACTAAATCAATCAAATTTGCAAGAGTCAACAATATTATTTTATGTCCGGAACTAAGCTTAGAAAACATCGGATACACTTGTTCGTTATGTATCTTTTTCAATATGTTTATTCGCTCTTCCGCATCTAATTTTTGCCCAGCTTTCATGGCATTTTTTATTTTTCCATACCCTACACCTTCAACAGACTTACCAATCCATGTCTTAATTTCCAGTTCTGAAAAAGTATTATCCGATTCCAACAATTCAATTGTTTCATTCCAAAGGCGCATTTTAGATTCATTTTGATAAAAATGAAAACTGCAATCAACAAACTCCTTTGTCAAAGTATCCCTGCTTTTAATGCTTTTATTATTAACCAAACCTACAAATTTATAGGGAATAGCAAATTCCGTAGCAAAATTTTCTTCTAATATGGGTTCATCAAACGCGCTAAATGAAACATATACTATATTAGAGAAATCCTCGCTCCAATCATTTTCTATTTTTCCTGCATTTTCAACAGACTCGCACTTTTCCAATGCATATATCATCTTCTTTATCACAGTTGTTTTTCCAACACCATTTTTTCCTATCAATACATGAATATTACTCGATGGTCTCTTATTCCTTTTCACTTCAAACGTCATTTCAACATTTTCTTCTGTTAACGGATTTAAAGAAGGGAGCGTATAGGAAAAATTATAATCTGTAAGTCTCGCTCCTCCTAATGCCATTCTATGTAATTGTCCTTTCAGCATTGATTTTGAGTATTCACGCATCATAGCAACTTTTGTTACATGAAACTCTTCTATGTGTTCATATAAGTCCAAATTATAGGCAATATCATTAAGTGATTTTAAAATTTGCTCTCGGAATTCTGTCTGTTTTAATTTTTCATAATAATCCTCGTTAAAACCTATTGAGAAAAATTCCCCCGCTAATGTCTGAAACTTTCGAGGTAATTCCGTCTTACGGGAGCTTTGATTTTTTTCTGCAATTTTAACTCTTCCAATACGTTTACTCTCGCTATCATTATTTATCCATAAAGTATATGATATTTCATATTCAAACCAATCATCCCAACTATCCGGAATCAGAAAAAAACCTTCCCCCTTCATCTCAATTATCGAATTTATAATTTGAAAATTAATCATTTTATCCCCTCTGATATTTAAAACATTCTACTAATAACATAAAAGCTTATAAACTTCTTTAGCTAGAATAAGGTGTGCTTGTTCAATCTGCTTTCCATTCGTAATATAGAAAGGGTAACATCTGTTTTCCTTCATTTCTGAATACAGTGATGCTGCCAAGATAAAGACTTTGCCTATTATTCCCTGTACGGCTTTATATGTTCTTCCGTCAACAATCCATTGTGTTCCTTCCTCAGCATTCTTTCTATATTCTATAATTTTATTAAAAAATTCTGGGTTATTAGATAGTCTTCTATTACTACGATATTTATTATCATAAATAATACATTCCAAATTTCCAGACTTTTCCTTTTCCACAAAACACAGAACGAGAATTTCAAATAGCATTTCTGAAGCATCTTCCCTTTTTCCAGCATATACCAATCTGTGCATTGTCTCAGCCTTTTTGAAAATCTCCTCTTGTGTTCGAATATCTATTCCTTCAAAAATATCTTTAAAAAAAGTTTCTATAATATTTTGATCAATTTTCGTTATATCAAATAAAGAGGAATATGTTTTATATTTTTTTAAATAATTGCTGGGTTCGCCATTATTTAATGTTAATTCAAAAGAAACAAACTTTCTTAAATATCTGTCAGTATCAATATTCTCTCCATATATTTGCATTAAAGAATGGTTCAATTGTTGCTTATCCATAGCTATTATCATTACAACATTTGTCATTCCATCAAAAAGATGATGTAATCTCTCCAATACCTTTATAGCATATACCGGTAAGCACCTATCTAACTCATCCACTATTAAAACAATAGTTCTTGTATTAGCTATCTTTTTTATATTTTCCTGTGTTTTATGAATTGCCTTGTTAAAATCGAAAAAAGAATCATTTACTTTATTATCACATTTTCTTCTATTCTCGCCACTCTCCTCAAGTGTTTGGCTAATCAAATCAGCCAGATCTACTCCTATTTTATTTTTGGAAAACTCTGAAATCAGCGTTATAAGTGCTTTTTTTGCCAACGTGATTGCTATTCCAACTGAATCCTCTACTTTTGAATTTAATAGCTTTTTATCTCTTTCCGTTGCATCAAGTATTGCGGCTATAATAGCAATTAATGGTTCTTCATAATAATCATATTTCCAGCAATCATAATGACATATAAAATATCTATCCATTCCGGTTTCTTCATTTTGTATCACTGATAGTTCTTTTTCAATCTTATCAAGTACATATGTCTTGCCGCATCCCCAGCGGCCATTGATACTAAAGCAACAAATCTGTTTATTCTCTGAAGTCACTTCCGCCAGCGTTACTACTTCTTCTATAAATTTTTCTCGATTTAATACATCTAGCTTTTCAATTCCCATCATATATTCCCACTATATTCCTCGAGCATTTTTATATATGTGCTCAACCGCTTTCTTTTCTCATCTGATAAACTTCTATATATCTTTACTAACTCCTGTTCGTCCTGGGCATCTATGATATGTATTGTATTATACTTTTCCCATTTTGCAAGTGTTTTTTGTATTTTTTTTAATACAACAGCATTTTATCAGTTAATTTATACATAAGTAAATGTTTGCTTCAAATTATGTCTATGATATATTAACTATAAACGCTTATGAACAAATGCCCTATACAGGAGTACCTTCATCATGAAATCAAAAAGCAGTATTTATGACAATATACCAGAACATGAGCTAATTAAAAAATATAATTCCTACATATCTCCTTGTGATGAATCTAAGCGGATTTTGGAATATTTATGGAAAGCTTACACGCCATATATCATAAGGCAATGCAGGAATTATTTCACAAACAGTTCTTTTATTGACTATGAAGACATTCTCATGGAGTGTTTTTTTGCATTTCTGGAAACGCTTCGCACCTTTGATGCAAATCGCGGGAAATTAACGACTGCACTTTACCGTCCTCTGCAGCATGCTTTTCTTAATTATGTTGCAAAGTCTCATGGTTTTTCACAGTACACCAGCCTAATGGTCAGCCATTTCAGAATCATTTTGCACGAAAATGACCTCACAGGAAATGAGGACATTGACCTTCTGACCTCTCTTTACAATAAAAAGTATTATAAAAACCCTATTACCGCTAAATCCATGAAGCTCTACCGTGACTACTATTTCACACAGGATTCCGCATATTTGGATCAGTATCCAACGGATTCATTAAAAACTGCTATTCCGGTATGTTCGGATCCGGTATGGCAGAGTATAGATGACCAGGCCACCTATACTCTCATCAAAAATTATATCGAAAAAAAAGAAGGAAACGATCGTCTCCTTCTACTTTTTCTGTTTAACTATATTTCCTACATAGAAATAGATGGCTACACCTATTTCCGCAATGAAAATCCACATCCGGTCAAGCCATTGCGTAATGCCTGCCTGGCTCTCTTTCCTGAACTGTCCAGGTATCTATATGCCAATGCTTGCATTCCAGATATGCGGGATAAAACGCTATTGCGTTTCCTCCGCTGCTTCACTGCCCTTAACATTTAAAGTATATCCATCCCTCGCGGTAAAATAGAACATAACCGCCATTAACGTAACCGTAATCTGTCCGCTGACCAACACCATTTCGACCATACCAAAGCAAAAGATTGCAAGTAAAAAAACAATACAAGTCCAATTGCCTTTCAACCATAATCGGAAAGCCCTATACAGGCTATACAGGTATACAAGTAAAAACAGAACTCCAGGTATGATTCCGTAATCATAAGCGACCTGAAGGAACATATTATGAGCATGACCATAATATGTATCTCCTGATATCCAAAATCCCGAATGTTGCTTATCGTGCCCTACTAAGTTCAAATGATTCCAATAATATGTGTAAATAATTTTTCGTGCTTCTGTAGAAGACCAATAGGCCAATTCTCCTGATGGATTAAATGGATTATCCGGATTACTCCCAGCCTCAACCTCTATCTTCCGTGCATCCAGTTCTTCAGCATGAACAGGCAATGCCTGAATAAAATCCATTAATTGTGGTATCCAACTTTGAGAACTAACCCCTATCAGCTCCAATACTCTCCCTACATCAACATATAGTGCCCGTTCAAAGGAAATATATTTCTCACTATTCCATGGATCAAAAGAGCACACGCTCTCCCCCTCTACATACTCTCCCTCAAACCATACAGGATGATGGAGAATCGTGGGTAAATAACGTATACTCAAATAGCATATGGGGAACGTCAAAACGACGCATACTACCAGTGTCACCGCATGTAGCAGCACTCCGTAAAAGGTCTTCCTCTTAAAAATATTATAACCAAAAATAACAAATGCCGTCACTGCTACGATCCCTAAAATCGGTGCCTTTCCCCCGGTAAAAACAGTAAAACTTATCATTGCAGCACTCATAAAGAAATAAAAAAATCGAATCCACCATTTTTTATTCTTTTCCCTGCTGTAAATCCACTTTACCAGGAATGCACAGAATACAATCATATAATGCATGCCGTTCTGCGTTTCTCCGGAATATAGCCCCCTATATCTGACATAATCATAAGGACGGAATCCAAAGGCTATGATCTGTTGTCCGAAGAACCACAGAATGATCCCTGTCATCATTCCATCAAAGAAATCCTCTGTTCTCTCCTTCGGGATCCCTATCACTGCAAAACCACCATAGATTAACAAGTACCATAACGGTACGATCCCCTCATGCACAGACAATTGCATTAACACAAGGCATAGCCACGTACACCAAAATACTGGTTGCTTTATCCTGGCAAAAAGCTCAGTGTAGCTTTTCTCCTGATACACATAAATCATCAAATAACTCCACACTGCGATATTCAACACCGCTGTGATCCATTGTCCCTTATATTGCCAGCAATTATTCCCTATGATGCAGGCAATGATTGCAAGTATCACACATACCGGAGTCCACAATAAATAGGGCTTTGCTTTTTCTTTTTCAAATTTAATCGAAGGAAGGAGTAGTAATACCATTACTACTCCTGTCAGATTGGTAAAAGTCATCTGGGTTGTACCAAGGGCACTTCCCCGTCTCTGGTCAATGATCCCCAGAAAAACAAAGCATAACGCATACCACCATTTATACAGCTTCTCTTTGGTCATACTATGCATACCTATAACTCTCCTTGCATGAACTTACTCTACTATAATGCCTCCCAGTACTGTAATGTCCTGTCTCTTTAACAGTTCCAGTTCACCGGCTACTTCATTGTACAATGTAGATCCGGCTTTTTCTACCAATACCACGCCCTGCATGGCATCCATTTTCTCCATCGCCTCTGCATCGTATAACACATTATCCAGAACGCTTACACCGATCTGCTCCTTCTCCAATGCTGCCTTAAGGCTCTCGCATACCTTATCCGCTCCGGCGCTCATGTTACATCCCATGAGACAGATATTGTTCAATCCATTTTTGACTGCCGTAATCTTTATCGCCGCGAAAGCCAGTTCCATGGATTGCTCTGCCGTAAATTTCCTCTTACCGTAATGACGCAGGGAATCCACCCATTTATCCAGGAATACTTTTCTGCCGGATTCCCGGACGACCAATCCGATCTGCGGAATGCCATATAGGCTCTGCAGTTCATCTGATTCTCTCAGTCTGGTATTAAAAATATATACCATACAAATAACTACCGCATATACAAAAGCAAATAATACTGCACCTAACAGTACATATTTTTTGCTGACTGCCGGTGTCGGTATAGGATTTTCTTCTGCTGTCACACTCTGTGCTGGCTGTTCCGGCTGTTCCGAGTGCTCTGCTTCCTCCCAGGTCAAAAGTTCATAATACTTCTTCTGTTCCTCGGTAAAATCTGCCTTTGTCGCAGCAATCGTCGATTGCAGAGATGCGATCTCATTTCTACACTTTATCTGCTCATCCATCAGATCCTTATTCATAACAGAACCTGTAGCCTCTGATACTAATATCAGTGCATGTTGGCCCAGTTCATTGTTTAACTGTTTCTGTTCCTCAGAAATATAAGCTTTTACTGCTTCTGCCAGTTTCTGACAAGCTTCCGCATCCGACTGCAGAATTGACACCTTTACACAATTCGTCCCCAAGGACATTTCCTGTTGCAGTTTCTCAGTTTTGCTCTGAATCGTCAGGCTTGACACCGTTTCTGCGGAGATCAATTCTCCCACGTATCCGGCTTCTATTCCGGTCTGCTGTCCTACCCAATCATATAAGCCAACATTATTTAACAGGGATGTATATAAAGCTCCCAGTTGTCCTTCCATATTGACGTCTACTGTCTGCACCTGATAGATCAACTCTGTCTGAGCTGTTTGTAATGGGGTCAACTGCATGTAAATTGAATTCTCAGAATATGTCTTCGTCAGATCATATTCCTTCTCATCATCCAATACTGTCAACACCGCTGCCCGGCTGTTGTTATCCAAACTTTGTTCCAGATATGTCAGCTGTTCCTGTACCGTTGCTTCTTCCTGCACAACCGTTTCCGGCTGTTGTACATTTTGTACCGTACGGAGAGACTTCATATAGCTGAAGCTTCCCAGTAATACTGCGCCCAATACCAGCGCCACGATCATTCCACGCCAGTGTGACAAAACATCTGCTATCATGTCTAATAAGTCGATTTCTCTTGTCTGCATTGTTTTATGTTCCTTCCTTTAAAAATCCCCGGGCATTACACCGGTTCATAATATGTATCCGGGCGACTCGGATCAAACACCTCATTGCAGGTCATCACGGTAACCAGATTCTCCGTCTCCGACAAATTGATAATATTATGAGACCATCCCGGAACCATATATACTGCCTCTATGTTATCACCGGACACCTCGAATTCTACCATTTCTCCGGTATTGATATTTCTCTCCTGAATCAGGCCATGCCCAGCTACCACGATAAACTGTTCCCACTTGCTGTTATGCCAGTGCTGCCCCTTGGTAATTTCCGGTCTGCTGATATTGATGGATACTTGTCCGCAATTCAAGGTATGCATCAGTTCCGTAAAAGATCCGCGGTCATCTCCATTCATTTTCAATCGATATTTAAACTTGTCTGTAGGAAGATACGTTAAATACAGCGAAAACAATTTCTTCGCAAAAGATCCTTCCGGCATCTCCGGCATCAGCAGCGACTCCGGCTGCATCTTGAACTCCTGTAGCAGATCCACAATCTCACCTAACGTAACCTTATGAGTAACCGGTACGCAACAGTATCTGCCCTCTGCTCTCAATACCGTCTCTACCCCATCAAACTCACAATGCTGCTCTTTTCCCTCCAGAAGATCATACATGCCCTCCACTAAATCATCAATATAGAGAAGCTCCAGTTCTATTTCCTTTTCCTTGAAAAAGGGATCATTTTTCGTCAATTCCTGATAAAACAGGGCAACGCTTTCTTCTTCATTATAGCAGGGAACGATCACGCTCAATAAGCTCATTTTGTAATCTCCTTATGTTTTCCTGTCGCTTTTTCAGGCTTATCTGCGCCACTGTGCGACAGGTAACAACTATATTATACTATCCTTCGATGCATCATTTCAAGGTCAACACTGTACTTTTTCCGCTTTTTGGATTATACTGGATTTATATATGTCTGTTCTGCAAACTACAGCATATAGGAAACGAGGTTATTTATGACTTTTTTTGAACAGTTTTTCAGCAATACCATTTTCCTGACTGCAGCCTTCGGCTGGCTGGTGGCACAGGTTCTGAAGACGCTGATCCATTTGATCGTCTCCAAGAAATTCGTTGCGGAGCGTCTGGTCGGCAGCGGCGGTATGCCCAGTTCTCACTCTGCTACCGTATGTGCCCTGGTAACAGCGGTCTGCTACGAATATGGTGCGGGAAGCTTTGAATTTGCCATTTCCCTGATCCTGGCGATCATTGTAATGTATGATGCTATGGGAGTACGCAGAGAGACCGGTATTCAGGCACAGGTATTGAACGAAATGCTGAAGGTCTTCGAAGATATGGGCCGCAGTGAGATTTCCGCCCATGATAAATTAAAAGAGTTCGTGGGACATACTCCCCTGCAGGTGTTGATGGGTGCGCTGTTAGGCATTTTATGCGGCGTGGTCATTTACAGCTTCTTACTCTGATAACCGATCGAGGTGTGATTATATGTGTAAATATAAATTTCGACGGCAGTTTCTGCAGACTGCGGTGCCTCTTCTGCTGACTGTCTCCATGATGCTTACCGGATGTGGACAGACGGGTAACTCCAATTCCCTGGTCCGTCCGATCCTCCCGGATAACAGCCCGGATTCCTCCACGGTTTCTTCCGGGGAAAAGCTTCCGGATCCCGTAACGATCGTTGTAGAGGATGATTCCACTCCTCCCGCTGAGGGCATGGTCCGCAGCCGTCTTACGAACGAATGGGTGGATGCCGATGTGGCTGCCACACGCCCCATTGCCGTAATGATTCCTAATGAGGCCTCTGCGATCCCACAATACAGTCTGTCCGATGCTTCTATTATTTATGAGGCGAATGTAGAGAACCGTATGACCCGGATGATGGCAATCTACGAAGACTGGCAGAATCTGGACAAGATCGGCAATATACGCAGTCTTCGTGATTATTATGCTTACTGGGCATTCGAATGGGATGCTTTTATCGTACATTTCGGCGGTCCGTTTTTCATCAATGAGCTGCTGGCGCAGCCGGATACTCAGGATGTAGACGGTACGTCCGGCAGTGATGAGGCTGCCTTTTTCCGTACTACCGACCGCAACAAGCCCCACAATGCTTATGCTTCCGGTGAAGGTCTGCAGAAGGTGATCGAGAAAAAGGGCTACAGCCTGGGATACCGCGGACTCAGCGATGAGAATCACTTCCGGTTTGCCACCAAGGCGGAACCGAACACCCTTGGGCAGTATGGTGCCAAAGCAAAGGATGCCACCTATATCGATATGTCCGGATGTTATCCGCTGACAAGGTGTTATTTTGAATTTAACGAGGATGACGGCCTCTATTACCGTTCCCAGCATCTGTCCGGCAGCACAGACGGCCCTCATATAGATGCCGCCACCGGAGAGCAGCTGACTTTCAAAAATATTCTGGTACAGAATACGTTTCACGAGGAACTGGGCGAGGGGTATCTGGCTTTTCAGTGTCATGACACCACCCGGGACGGCTGGTTCTTCACCAATGGCAGGGGAATACATGTGAATTGGGAGAAGACTTCCGATTACAGTGCCACCAGATATTACGATGACAACGGGGACGAGATCATCCTCAATACCGGCAAGACCATGATCTGTATTATCGAAGATGGAGATTCCTTTACGTTCCATTAATGTAAATGGAACGTTAGTAAAGAAATGCTATCAAATCCCCGTAGCCCTTGGCAAGATCGGAAGAG
>OGZC01001587.1_pt1 | contig 12084 bp, 10 predicted proteins | sample 1576751 | NCBI WGS metagenome assembly OGZC01 (sample SAMEA3541486, study PRJEB24748) | human gut metagenome | biome: human gut; feature: human-associated habitat; material: faeces | place: China | collected 2012
ATGGCAGCGATGGCCCCGTACCGCCGGGGAAGCGGAATGCCGTCCTGCATCGTAGGATCGGCATATGTAGCATCAGAGTAAAGTCTCATGCGGCAGCAAATGAAGCCGGGCACAGGCAACTGCGGCGAAAACGGACAGCTCCCGCACGAACAGAAAACCTGCACGGACAAGCGAAACACGTATCGGAAATAAAAAGAGGAAGCCTTTCAGGCTTCCTCCGGATGACTTTGGCGGTATGGACGAGACTCGAACTCGCGACCTCCTGCGTGACAGGCAGGCATTCTAACCAGCTGAACTACCACACCGTTTAAGTACACCGCAACCGTTTTTTCTCAATTGCAGTGCAAAGATAAGGCTATTTTTCGAATCTCCAAAATTTCGGAGCGTTTCGTTGAAAAAATTTCCCGCTTCTACGGTTGTACGAATATCGAGAACTGGACGCTGCCGTAGCTCCGCCGCTCGACGAAATGTTCGAACCCGCTCACGTCGAGGTTCTTCGAATGCTCCAGAATCAGCCATCCGCCGGGCCTCAGAAGCCGGCGGCCGAAAACGGTCCCGGGAATCGTGTCGCTGCCCGCGATATCATAAGGAGGGTCGGCAAAGATCAGGTCGAACTGCTTGGAACAGCTTTTCAGATAGAGAAAGGCATTGGCCTTGACAGGGTGAATCCGGTCGAGACCGAAATTCCGGGCAGTACGCCGGATGAAGTCGTAATGCACCGCATTGATTTCGACCGAAACGACCGAAGCGGCCCCCCGCGAGGCAAACTCGTAGCTGATCGAGCCGGTCCCGGCAAACAGGTCGAGCACGTCGGCACCCTCGACGTCGCGATGGCTCTCGATCACATTGAACAGATTTTCCTTGGCGAAGTCGGTCGTAGGACGGGCCCGCAAATTTTTCGGCGGCTGTATGATCCGGCCGCGAAGGATGCCGCTAACGATTCTCATAACACATTCGGATTACGGACGCATACCGGTACGAATCTTCCTTATGTCCGACCGAGCCGGGAAGCGCGGGCCTGACGGCCCCGACGCGGCGGAAACGCCGCCCGAGGGAGCGGACCAGCCCGTCGGGCAGCTCGCCCGACAGCGCTACGCGGAACATCCGGTCGGGAAACATCCGTCGGACGCTCTCCAGCAGATAAAGCAGATCGGCTTCGGTCCGGCACGGCAGCGTCGCGGCATAGAGCAATCCCGACGCATAGGCCGCCAAATGAACCGTATCGCGCGAAAGGACGGCCTCGATCACCTCGTCGCCGGGCCCGACGCGAAGCACGTCGAGCAGCGGATGCGTGAACCCCACCTCGCCGTAGCGCCGGCGCAAAAAGGCGCATACTTCGCCCTCGCAGGCCATCAGAGCGATCGCGCCGGCGACTTCCGACGAAACCAGGACCTCATCCGCATCGTCGAGCGACACGCCGTGAACGTCCAGATAGCTTCCGGCATCGCTCGGATCGAAAAGCTCGGCGGGAACCAGACAGACCCGGTCGGTATCGAGCGATATTTCCGTCCGGTCGCCCACGGGCTCGGGTAGCCGACTCATGTCGGAGGCTTCCCTCAGGGCCTCCGCAAGACCCTTTCCGGCAGCGAACCGGACGGAAAGCAATCGCTCGACCGCTCCGTCGCATAGCAGGCAACCGGTCATTCCCCGGCGGGAGAGTTGCAGCGCGAGCAGTCGGCCCGCGCGATATTTCGGTTTGCTATCAGTCATCGTTTCCCGTTTCGGGCGATGCGCGCGCTCGGCGAAAAACGAGCGTCTTTTCCGGCCACGGCCTTTCCGATCCCCCGTTTTTGAACTAATTTTGCCTCGGGCGGACATCCGTCCCTCACCGACAACAACGAACATTTTCCGACCATGCTATCGTCGCATATCGCCTCCCAAATTTACAAGAATTTCGGATTCGACCCAACTCCGGGACAAAAAACGGTCGTCGAGCGGCTGTCGCGGTTCATCGCCGAAGCGCCGACGGACCGCACTTTCATCCTGAACGGCTATGCCGGAACGGGCAAAACGACGCTTGTCGCCGCTCTGGTACGGACGCTCGAAGAGATGGGCGTGCCGGCCGTGCTGCTGGCACCGACCGGACGGACCGCCAAAGTAATGAGCCGCTACGCCGGCCGCAAAGCCTATACGATCCATAAAAAGATCTACCGGCAGAAGACGCTGGCCTCGGCCGAGTCGCGCTTTTCGCTCGACTATAACAAGCAGAAAAACGCCGTGTTCATCGTGGACGAGGCATCCATGCTGTCGAACTACTCCCCCGACGGATCGCTGTTCGGGTCGGGACAGCTGCTCGACGATCTGGTCACCTATGTCCGCCGGGGCGCGGGCTGCCGACTGATTCTGGTCGGCGATACGGCCCAGCTTCCGCCCGTGGGGCTGGAGCACAGCCCGGCGCTCGACGTGCAGCATATGCAGGGGTACGGCGAAGCCGAGGCCGTGCTGCTCGACGACGTGGTACGGCAGGACAGCCAGTCGGGCATACTGTTCAACGCGACGCTCGTGCGCTGCATGCTGGAGGCCGACATCATCGACATTCCGATGTTCGACACCTCGTTCGACGACGTGGAAGCGCTCGAAGGAGGCGAGATACTCGAAGCGATCCAAAGCGCTTACGACCGGTACGGCATGGACGAGACGATCATCATCACGCGCTCGAACAAGCGGGCCAACCGCTACAACGAGGGCATCCGCCGCAACGTGCTCTATGCCGAGGAGGAGATCGAGAGCGGCGACATGCTGATGGTCGTCAAGAATAACTACTACTTTCCCGAGCACACCGAAGACTGCCCGATGAACTTCATCGCCAACGGCGACATCGCGCGGCTGAAACGTCTCAGGCGGTTCGAGGATTTCTATGGTTTCCGTTTCGCCGACGCCGTGCTCGAATTTCCCGACTACAACGATGCGGAGATCGAGTGCAAGATTCTGTTGGATACGATCGCCTCGGAGTCGCCGTCGCTCACCCGGGAGGAGTCGACGCGCCTTTTCTACGAGGTGGAGAAGGACTACACGGACATCAAAAGCAAGTTGAAACGCTTTAAGGAAATTCGTGAGAATCCGCATTTTAACGCCGTTCAGGTGAAGTTTTCCTACGCCGTCACGTGCCACAAGGCGCAGGGCGGCCAGTGGCGGGCGCTGCCTGTTCGGCGACGAGCCGATGTCGCGCAACATGCTCCGCTGGCTCTATACGGCCCTGACGCGCGCCACCGATAAATTATATCTTGTAAATTTCGATGAAAAATTCTATGAATAGCGAACGGCATCCCCTTGAACCTTTCCTGCCCGAAAACGCCCGCCTGCTGATGCTGGGCAGCTTTCCGCCCAAACGCATCCGCTGGTCGATGGAGTTCTTCTATCCCAACCTGCAAAACGACATGTGGCGGATCGTGGGCTACCTTGCTACGGGCGACAAGATGCACTTCCTGGAACCGGGCGGACGGCGGTTCGACCGGGAGCGAATCGAGGCTTTCTGCCGTGAGCGGGGGATTGCGCTCTACGATACGGCCGTGGAGGTCATCCGGCTGAAGGACAATGCGTCGGACGCGTCACTTCAAGTGGTACGCGAAGTAGATCTCGAAACCCTGCTGGCCCGCATTCCCGCCTGCCGGGCCGTCGTCACGACGGGACAGAAGGCCACCGACACGCTGCGCGCCATCACGGGCTGCGGCGAACCGGCCGTGGGGGAGTGCGTGCCGATGCCCTTTGCGGGGCGCGACCTGACGCTGTGGCGCATGCCCTCCTCGTCGCGGGCCTTCCCGCGTCCCGTGGAGTGGAAGGCGGAGTTTTACCGCAAAGTGTTCTCCGAGAACGGGATTCTCTGACGCTTGGGCGGAAAGAACCGGCCGGACAGACGAAAAAAATTGGATGTCGGCTTTGCACGGCATTCAAAAAAGGCCTATCTTTGTTGTATAAATTATACAATATTCTATTTTGACTTCCGAAAAGAAAATCGACAAAAAATATGTCGAGACACCCCTGATGAAGCAATATTACTCCATCAAGGCAGTACATCCCGACGCCATTCTGCTGTTCCGCGTGGGCGATTTCTACGAGACCTTCGGCGACGACGCGATCAAGGCCAGCGGCATTCTGGGCATCACGCTCACGCGCCGCGCCAACGGATCGGCGACGTACGTCGAACTGGCGGGATTTCCCTACCATGCCATCGACACCTACCTGCCGAAGCTGGTGCGGGCGGGCGAGCGCGTGGCCATCTGCGAGCAGCTGGAGGACCCCAAGCTGGTGAAGGGACTCGTCAAGCGCGGCGTGATCGAACTGGTGACTCCGGGCATCGTGCTGGGCGACAACATCCTGGCCAACAAGGAGAACAACTTCATCGCGTCGGTCTATTTCGGCCGGCAGACGACGGGCGTGGCTTTTCTGGACATCTCCACGGGCGAGTTCTATGTGGCCGAGGGAGCGGACAGCTATGTCGACAAGCTGATCTCGAACCTCCAGCCCAAGGAGGTCGTCTACCAGCGCGGCTACGAGGACCGTTTTTCCGGTTCGTTCGGGTCGAAACTCTACACCTACCGTCTCGACGAGTGGGTCTTTTCGGAGGACGTCAACCGCGAGAAACTCTGCAAGCAGTTCGGGACCAAATCCCTCAAGGGCTTCGGCGTGGACCACTTCACCAGCGGCATTTCGGCCGCCGGGGCCATTCTCTACTACCTCGAATTCACCGAGCACCGCGAAACGGGCCATATCGCCTCCATCGCGCGTATCGACCAGGACGACTACGTGTGGGTCGACAAGTTCACGATCCGCAACCTGGAGCTTTTTTCGTCGAACGGCGCGCGCGAGAAGTGCAGTTTCGCCGACGTGATCGACCGCACGCTGACGCCGATGGGCGGCCGCCTGCTGAAACGCTGGATCGCCATGCCGATCAAGGACCCCGCGAAGATCAACGAGCGCCTCGATGTGGTGGAACGGCTGATCAAAGACGCCGATCTGGCGGATGTCATCCGCGAGCAGGTGTCGCTGGTGGGCGATCTGGAGCGTATCGCGGGGCGTATCGCCGCCCAGAGGGTCACGCCCCGCGAACTGGTGCAGCTCAAGAACTCGCTCGGAGCCATCGAGACGCTCAAGGCTGCGCTGGAGTCCACCGACGACGACCGCCTGCATGCGCTGGCAGAGCAGATCGACCCTCTGGCGGAGGTCCGCGAGCGTATCGCCCGCGAAATCTACCCCGACCCGCAGAACAACCAGATACAGAAGGGCGGCGTGATCGCCGACGGCGTCGATCCCGAACTGGACGACCTGCGCCGCATCGCGCTCCACGGCAAGGACTATCTCGCGCGCATCCAGCAGCGCGAGAGCGAGGCCACGGGCATCCCGTCGCTCAAGATCAGCTACAACAACGTTTTCGGCTACTATATCGAGGTCCGCAACGCTCACAAGGACAAGGTCCCCGAGACGTGGATACGCAAGCAGACCCTCGCCAACGCCGAGCGTTACATTACGGGCGAACTGAAAGAGTACGAGGAGAAGATTCTCGGCGCTGAGGAGAAGATGCTCATCCTGGAGCAGCGCATCTACGCCGGGATCATGGCCTATATCTGCGGTTCGCTGGCGCCGATGCTGCGCGACGCCGCCGCGGTGGCGCGCATCGACTGCCTCCAGTCCTTCGCACGCATCGCCTGCGAACGCCGCTACGTGCGTCCCGTGCTGGACGACGGCAAGCGCATCGACATCCGTCAGGGCCGCCATCCGGTGATCGAGACGCTGATGCCCGTGGGGGAGGAGTACATCCCCAACGACGTGATGCTCGACGACAAGCAGCAGCAGATTATGATGATCACCGGACCCAACATGTCGGGTAAGTCGGCGCTGCTGCGCCAAACCGCGCTGATCATCCTGATGGCCCAGATGGGTTCGTACGTACCCGCGAAGTCGGCCCATATCGGCTATGTGGACAAGATTTTCACGCGCGTCGGGGCTTCGGACAACATTTCGCAGGGCGAGTCGACCTTCATGGTCGAGATGCTCGAATCGGCCAGCATCCTCAATAACATTTCGGACCGCAGCATCGTGCTGCTCGACGAAATCGGCCGCGGCACGTCGACCTACGACGGCATTTCGATCGCCTGGGCGATGGTCGAATACCTTCACAACCACCCCTCGGCCCGCGCCAAGACGCTTTTTGCCACGCATTACCACGAGCTGAACGAGATGGAGCAGATGTGCTCCCGGGTGAAGAACTACCACGTCTCGGTCAAGGAGATGGGCAACCAGATCGTCTTCCTGCGCAAGCTCGAGCGCGGCGGCACGGAGCATTCGTTCGGTATCCACGTGGCCCGCATGGCCGGCATGCCGGTGTCGATCGTCTCGCGGGCGGACGAGATTCTGCGCAACCTCGAACTGGTCTACGGCAACAACGAGATCGTGCCGAGCCGCAGCCTCAAGGAGCGGGGCCGCAAATCCGCGGCGCAGGCCGTGAAGGAGGCCGCCGAGAGCGCCGGGCCGCAGAACATGCAGCTGTCGATGTTCCAGCTCGACGATCCCGTGCTGGTGCAGATCCGCGACCAGATCAAGGGCCTCGACATCAACTCGCTGACCCCGATCGAGGCGTTGAACAAGCTCAACGAAATCAAGAAGATAACTGGTATCTGATAAAGCGATACTGGAAGTCGAATATACCAAAGCCCCGAACCTCTTTTCGAGAAGTCCGGGGCTTGTGTTATTATTTGATTAGTGTTATTCTAATTATACACGCCTTCTTTTTCTCTTATTATGCCTTTCTCATATTTGTTGGCACGCTTACCTGAATAAATTACAAGTTGACTGAATTTGGGCCTTCCAATCTGAATTTGTCCATCTGAAAAAACATATAGATAGGCGTTCTTCATAGTCTTATTCCATACTGTTTTGCCGTTAGAGTCTGTTACTTTTACTTTAACCCTGTATTTGTCGCTAAAAAAGCCATCTGGGCTAATGGATTTGATTGCAACTACTACATCGGTATATACTTCACCTTCTATATCAAGAAAACAAACTTTACGAATTAATTCCGCATTTTGCATTGGTGATGCTTTTTCAGTTTCATCGTTGTTGTTTTGAGCAAAGACAAACCAACCAAATGAAAGCGAGAAAATTAAAAGAACAATAAGTTTTTTCATGGTTTCAGCATTTTAAGGCTACTATTTAGATTCCCTATTTGCTGCTCTGGATCAGCGAACGGATGTTCTGGATCAGCATCGCTACGGCCACCGAGTTGAAGCCGCCTTCGGGAATGATCACGTCGGCGTATTTCTTCGACGGCTCGACGAACTCCTCATGCATCGGCTTCACCGTCGAGGTGTACTGCGTGATGACCGACTGCATCGTGCGCCCGCGCTCGCAGACGTCGCGCAGGATACGCCGCGCCAGCCGGATGTCGGCGTCGGTGTCGACGTAAACCTTGATGTCCATCAGGTCGCGCAGCTCCTTGTTCTCGAAGATCAGGATGCCGTCGACGATGATCACCTTCGAAGGTTTCACGCTCACGCTCTCCGACGTGCGGTCGTGGTCGACGAACGAGTAGACCGGGTGTTCGATGGGCACGTTGTTCTTCAGCGCCTTGATATGCTCCACGAGCATCTCCGTGTCGAAGGCCTGCGGATGGTCGTAGTTGAGTTTCGTACGCTCCTCGTAGGTGAGTTCGGGATGCGCCTTGTAGTAGTAGTCGTGGCAGAGCGTCACCACGTCGTCGCCGACGAACGCTTCCTGCAAACGCTTGACGAGCGTCGATTTTCCCGAGCCGGTTCCCCCGGCGACTCCGATTACCGTTACGTTCATAAGATCAGTAAGTTTTTGATATTATAGACCGTTTCATCGCATCTGACCGTCTTTATTCGCCGCCTCCGGCGTCGTTTGCAAATCCGACCCTCCCCTAAATCCCCTCCTCGGAGGGGACTTTATGGCATCCGTCGTCCGGATTATTCTCAACAATGCGATTTGCGGTGGTTATTAAAAAAAAGGATCACCCTCCTGAAGAGGGCAATCCTTTTTCTGACTGTCGTTTTATGCGTCGATATTCGCGTAATGCGCATTTCGCTCGATGAACTCGCGGCGGGGCGGAACCTCGTCGCCCATCAGCATCGAGAAGATGCGGTCGGCTTCGGCGGCGTTCTCGATGTTCACCTGGCGCAGGATGCGCGTGTCGGGGTTCATCGTCGTCTCCCACAGCTGGTGGGCGTTCATCTCGCCGAGACCTTTGTAACGCTGGATGTGCACGCCCTTGCCGAACTCGGCCGAGATCTCGTCGCGCTCCTTCTCGGTCCAGCAGTAACGCTCCTGCTTGCCCTTCTTCACGAGGTAGAGGGGCGGGGTGGCGATATAGACGTGGCCGTTTTCGATCAGTTCCTTCATCTTGCGGAAGAAGAACGTCAGCATCAGCGTGGCGATGTGGCTTCCGTCGACGTCGGCATCGGTCATAATGATGATCTTGTCGTAGCGCAGTTTTTCGAGGTTCAGGGCCTTGGAGTCCTCCTCGGTTCCGATCGTGACGCCGAGGGCCGTGAACATGTTCTTGATCTCCTCGTTCTCCCACATGCGGTGCTCCTGGGCCTTCTCGATGTTCAGGATCTTACCGCGCAGCGGCATGATGGCCTGGAAATTCCGGTCGCGGCCCGATTTGGCCGTACCGCCTGCCGAGTCACCCTCGACGAAGAAGATCTCGGCGATCGAACGGTCGCGGCTCGAACAGTCGGCGAGTTTTCCGGGAAGCCCGGCGCCCGACAGCACGGTTTTGCGCTGCACCAGTTCGCGGGCGTGGCGCGCCGCGTGGCGGGCCGTAGCCGCGAGGATCACCTTCTGCACGATGGCCTTGGCGTCCTTGGGGTTCTCCTCCAGATAGTCGCCCAGCGCCGAGGCCAAGGCCTGGTCGACGGCGGCCGCAACCTCGTCGTTGCCCAGTTTGGTCTTGGTCTGTCCCTCGAACTGCGGCTCCTGCACCTTCACCGATACGACAGCCGTAAGACCCTCGCGGAAGTCGTCGCCGTTGATGTCGAACTTCAGCTTGGCGAGCATGCCCGAATCCTCGGCGTACTTCTTGAGCGTACGGGTCAGCGCACGGCGGAAGCCCGTCAGGTGCGTACCGCCCTCGATGGTGTTGATGTTATTTACATAGGAGTGTACGTTCTCCGAGAACGAATCGTTGTATTGCATGGCCACCTCCACCGGGACGCCGTTCTTCTCGGTGTCGAGGTAGATGATCTGCTCGACGATCGGCGTGCCGCGCGTGGCGTCGAGGTATTTGACGAACTCCTTGAGTCCCTCCTCCGAGTAGAAGTGGTCCTCGCGGGTCTTGCCCTCCTCGTCGGGACGCTTGTCGTAGAGGTTCAGGCTGATGCCCTTGTTCAGGAACGCCAGCTCGCGCAGGCGGTTGGCCAGGATGTCGTATTTGTATTCGGTGGTATGCGTGAAGATCGAGCCGTCGGGCTTGAAGGTGATGATCGTACCGCGGTCCGTACATTCGCCGACCACCTCGACCTGTGAGGTCGGGGCGCCCTTGCTGTATGTCTGGCGGTAAATCTTGCCGTCGCGGCTGTGGATCTCGGCGATCAGCAGCGTCGAAAGCGCGTTGACGCACGAGACGCCGACGCCGTGCAGACCTCCCGAGACCTTGTAGCTGCCCTTGTCGAACTTACCGCCGGCGTGGAGCACCGTCAGCACCACTTCGAGCGCCGATTTGCCCTCCTTCTCGTGGTAGTCGGTCGGAATGCCTCGGCCGTTGTCCTTGACGGTGATGGAGTTGTCCTCGTTGATCGTCACGTCGATGTCGGTGCAGTAGCCCGCCAGCGCCTCGTCGATCGAGTTGTCCACGACCTCGTAAACCAGGTGGTGGAGACCCTTCTCGCCGATGTCGCCGATGTACATGGCGGGACGCTTGCGCACCGCTTCGAGACCTTCAAGGACCTGAATGTTCGACGCGGAGTATTCTTCTTCTTGTTTTTTAACGTTTTCTAATTCGGTACTCATCGTAGTCTTTAAATATCGTACAAATATACGGAAATTTTCCGTATAAAACAAGAAAGATGCGGTATTGGATTTGGTTAAAATGTAATGGATTCACTTTTGTAAAAAAATGCCGTATATATGAAATTTATTCGTATTTTACACTCGGGTAGTTAAAAAAAATGGAAAATTATGAAAAATTATTGGAAAAGTTATGCAATTATTGCGTGCTCTGCGATTTTAATTACATGTTCAACCAATGAAGGTATCCGAGATGTGGATTCCGGAAATGTACAAAATACAGGGAATATCGAATCAGAGATAAATGCCAATCTGATTTTGGTAAATTACATGCACGTTGTCGATAGCTGCGTCGTATTGAACCTATCTCAAAAAGAGGCTGAAGCACTCGGGGTTCCTGATTATTATTATCAAAAAGCGCAAAAAACCGTGCTGGAGGTTAATAAAGCGATGAAAGAATCCATAAAGGAGCATCCCGATTGGCCCGTTTACTTGAAAGGGCCAAAGGAACTTCGCGAAGAAAATGATTCAATAGCGGTTTCTCAAACCCGCTCTGAAGAGCCGCTGTCTTCCGGTAGATTGAATGCCCCTGATCAGGCAGAGGTATCCAAGTTTTTTTCGCTCCTTCCACGGTTAATGCGGTGGAGTTCTTGTGCTTGAATCGGGTCGCTCCTTGCCGGTTCGTTTGTAAGACCAAAGCCCAAGGGCAAATCTCAGGTCAACAGGGCTTTGGATATCTTGGGATAAATAAGAAATTACGTGCTATGCTTGCCGCAAGCAATACGAGAGCATATGTATATTTTCAAACGACCGATCCTTTTGGGGGTACATGTTCTTGGAAAAGTTATTATCAAGGTATAGATTGACTTGTTGTTTCGTGTGTTTACGCCAGTTCGGCCTTGAGGTCCACCTCGCGGATTTTGCCCTTGGAGAAGAGGACGGCGCGGGCGGGGTAGTTCTCGATCAGGGCCGTGTTGTGCGTCGACATCACCACGGCGCAGCCCTGCGAGGCGATCTTCTGGAACAGCTGCATGATGCCGTCGGCCGTTACCGGGTCGAGGTTGCCCGTGGGCTCGTCGGCCAGCAGCACCTGCGGGTCGTTCAGCAGTGCGCGGGCGATCACCAGCCGCTGCTGCTCGCCGCCCGAAAGCTCGAAAGGCATCTTGTAACTCTTCGAGCCGAGTTCCACCAGCCCCAGCACCCGGTCGATGCGCTCGCGGATCTCCTGCTCGCGCTTCCAGCCCGTGGCCTTCATCACGTAGTAAAGATTCATAAAGACGTTGCGGTCGGTGAGCAGCTGGTAGTCCTGGAAGACGATGCCGATGCGGCGGCGCAGGTAGGGGATGTCCTTGCGGCGCAGGCGGCGCAGGTCGAATCCCGCGACATATCCCTTTCCGGTAAGGAGTTGCATCTCGGCATATAAAGTTTTGAGAAAACTGCTTTTCCCGCTCCCGACACGTCCGATCAGGTATACGAATTCGCCCGGGGCCACCGACAGGTTGACCTCCGAGAGCACCATCTCGCCCCGTTGCAGGAGTTTCTTCTCCGAGCAGCTGCCGAAGGGATTGTCGGCATGGTAGATAGCCACGTCGCGGAGATTTACGACATATTTTTCATTCATAGCGTTTCGCTCTGTTTTCCGAACAAACAAAGATAAGCAAAATATCCGTATGCCCTTCATCCGTCCGGTAAAAAAGCGTTCCGGCAGGCGTCCGGAGGCGGGTGCGGCGCGGATTTTGCGCAACCCCTCGCGGGCGATGGACTGCGGCAGACGCTCCGCCTGCTGCTTCGGAACGGGCCGGCGGCGCGGTTTCGGCTGCCGAGGCTCCGAATCCGGACAATCCGGCTCCGGTGCTTTCGGTCCGACGGGGCTGCTCCCGGCATTTGTCAAATAAATTTGCGAATGCCCGCGTTTTGTACTATCTTTGCACTGTTTCCGATTGACTTTGCGCGGAAAGACCGGGGGTGCCTGGTTTTGACAGCAGGCAGAGTTTGATTGTAAGCACGCCGAGCGCTGTGTGGCGGCTCGTTAATCCCGATGCTCAAACTACAAATGGCAATAACAGCCTTGCACTCGCTGCCTAATTTTCAAGGAAAATTGGCTTAATCGTTGGATCCAAGGCG
>OGZC01001589.1_pt1 | contig 12079 bp, 6 predicted proteins | sample 1576751 | NCBI WGS metagenome assembly OGZC01 (sample SAMEA3541486, study PRJEB24748) | human gut metagenome | biome: human gut; feature: human-associated habitat; material: faeces | place: China | collected 2012
ATGTCGTGGACGTCGCCCTTCACGGTGGCGATCACCATCTTGCCGTTGGTTTTGCCCTGCTCTTTGCTGGCTTCAATAAACGGTTCGAGATACGCCACCGCCTGTTTCATGACGCGCGCCGATTTGACCACCTGTGGCAGGAACATTTTCCCTTCGCCAAACAGATCGCCGACCACGTTCATGCCGTCCATCAACGGGCCTTCAATCACTTCAATCGGGCGCGTAGCCTGCTGGCGGGCTTCTTCGGTATCCTGCTCGATAAACTCGGTAATGCCTTTGACCAGCGAGTATTCCAGACGTTTATTCACTTCCCACGAGCGCCACTCCGCCTGCTGGGCGTTAGCGGTGTCGTCGGTTTTGCTGCCGCGATATTTCTCGGCAAGCTCCAGTAAACGCTCAGTGCCATCATCGCGACGATTAAGAATCACATCTTCCACCGCGTCGCGCAGTTCAGCGGGCAGGTCGTCGTAAATCGCCAGCTGCCCGGCATTGACGATCCCCATATCCATGCCATTGCGAATAGCGTAGTAGAGGAACACTGCGTGAATGGCTTCGCGCACCGGATCGTTGCCACGGAACGAGAAAGAAACGTTAGATACGCCGCCGGAAATTAGCGCGTGCGGCAGTTCGCGTTTGATGTCTTCACACGCGCCGATAAAGTCCTGCGCGTAGTTGTTGTGCTCTTCAATGCCGGTGGCAACCGCGAAGATGTTCGGGTCGAAGATGATATCTTCTGGCGGGAAGCCAACCTCTTCGGTGAGGATTTTGTACGCCCGACGGCAAATCTCGATTTTCCGTGCGCGGGTATCGGCCTGTCCCTGTTCGTCAAAGGCCATTACCACCACTGCCGCACCGTAACGACGCAAGAGCTTCGCGTGATGGATAAAGGCGTCGACGCCCTCTTTCATCGAGATAGAGTTAACAATGCCTTTGCCCTGGATACACTTCAGACCTTTTTCAATGACATCCCATTTTGAGGAGTCGATCATAATCGGCACGCGAGCGATATCCGGTTCACCGGCAATCAGATTGAGAAAACGCACCATCGCCGCTTCGGCGTCGAGCATCCCTTCATCCATGTTGATATCGATAATCTGCGCACCGTTTTCCACCTGCTGGCGGGCCACATCCAGTGCCTCGCTGTATTTCTCTTCTTTGATCAGGCGCTTGAACTTAGCGGAACCGGTGACGTTGGTGCGTTCACCCACGTTCACAAACAGGCTATCTTCGCCAATGTTCAGCGGCTCCAGGCCGGACAAACGGCAGGCTACGGGGATTTCCGGCAGTTTGCGAGGCGCTAATCCTTCTACTGCACGACTCATCGCTGCAATATGTTGTGGCGTGGTGCCACAGCAGCCGCCGACGATATTGAGAAAACCCGCTTGCGCCCATTCACGTATCTGTTTTGCCATCGTGTCGGCGTCGAGATCGTACTCACCAAAGGCGTTGGGTAGCCCGGCGTTCGGGTGCGCGGTGACGTAGCATTCCGCAATCCGTGACAGCTCCTGCACGTACTGGCGCAGTTCATCGGGCCCCAGCGCACAGTTCAGGCCAAAGGTCAGAGCTTCGGCGTGGCGCAATGAGTTGTAAAATGCTTCGGTGGTCTGCCCGGAGAGCGTGCGCCCGGAGGCGTCGGTGATGGTGCCGGAGATCATAATCGGCAGCTCAACGCCCAGCGCTTCAAACTCCGTTTTCACCGCAAAAACCGCCGCTTTGGCGTTAAGGGTGTCGAAAACGGTTTCAATCAGGATCAGATCCGCACCACCTTCCACCAGCGCTTTGGTGGATTCGCGATAGGCCGCCACCAGCTGGTCAAAAGTGATGTTGCGGAATGCCGGATCGTTGACGTCCGGAGAAATAGACGCCGTGCGGTTGGTTGGGCCGAGAACACCGGCAACGTAGCGCGGTTTCTCCGGCGTGCGCGCGGTCCACTCGTCAGCACAGGCGCGCGCCAGTTTCGCCGCCGCAAAGTTGATTTCCGCCGACAGGGATTCCATCTGGTAATCCGCCATCGCAATGGTCGTGGAGTTGAAGGTGTTGGTTTCGATGATATCCGCGCCCGCTTCAAAGTAGGCGTTGTGGATAGCGGCGATCACTTCCGGTTTGCTGAGCACCAGCAGGTCGTTGTTGCCTTTGAGATCGCATGGCCAGTCGGCAAAGCGTTCACCACGAAAATCGGCTTCGTTCAGTCGATAGCTCTGGATCATGGTGCCCATACCGCCGTCCAGCACCAGAATACGTTCATTTAACTGCGCACGCAGTTGTTCCACTTTGCTGCTCACACTTGCTCCCGACACGCTCAACCCAGATTTAATAAAAATTCAACAAACCATACTGGCATAAACGCATCTGTGGTAAAAGCGACCACCACGCAACATGAGATTTGTTCAACATTAACTCATCGGATCAGTTCAGCAACTATTGCATTAGCTAACAATAAAAATGAAAATGATTTCCACGATACAGAAAAAGGAGGCTGTCATGGTCGCACCCATTCCCGCGAAACGCGGCAGAAAACCCGCCGTTGCCACCGCACCAGCGACTGGACAGGTTCAGTCTTTAACGCGTGGCCTGAAATTACTGGAGTGGATTGCCGAATCCAATGGCAGTGTGGCACTCACAGAGCTGGCGCAACAAGCCGGGTTACCCAATTCCACGACCCACCGCCTGCTAACCACGATGCAACAGCAGGGTTTCGTGCGTCAGGTCGGCGAACTGGGACATTGGGCAATCGGCGCACATGCCTTTATGGTCGGCAGCAGCTTTCTCCAGAGCCGTAATTTGTTAGCGATTGTTCACCCTATCCTGCGCAATTTAATGGAAGAGTCTGGCGAAACGGTCAATATGGCGGTGCTTGATCAAAGCGATCACGAAGCGATTATTATCGACCAGGTACAGTGTACGCATCTGATGCGAATGTCCGCGCCTATCGGCGGTAAATTGCCGATGCACGCTTCCGGTGCGGGTAAAGCCTTTTTAGCCCAACTGAGCGAAGAACAGGTGACGAAGCTGCTGCACCGCAAAGGGTTACATGCCTATACCCACGCAACGCTGGTGTCTCCTGTGCATTTAAAAGAAGATCTCGCCCAAACGCGCAAACGGGGTTATTCATTTGACGATGAGGAACATGCACTGGGGCTACGTTGCCTTGCAGCGTGTATTTTCGATGAGCACCGCGAACCGTTTGCCGCAATTTCAATTTCCGGACCGATTTCACGTATTACCGATGACCGCGTGACCGAGTTTGGCGCGATGGTGATTAAAGCGGCGAAGGAAGTGACGCTGGCGTACGGTGGAATGCGCTGACTTTTTCTGGCGGGCAGAGGCAATATTCTGCCCATCATACCTGAGTGGCAATAGAATAAGGGTGTCTGTTAATCGCATTGACGCCAAAATAACTTAATGTCATACACTTCACACACTTTTATTAACTCAGCATTATTTTTAAACATCAAACTACTTAATCATTAACAAAATCGCAAGATCTCATTCCACCGAAACTTTTACGGCTGCATTATGAGATTGAGCGATTTATGATATTTCTTTAGTTGTAATCATATTAAATTTTTTCACTGTTCTGATAGTTAAAATTCAAGACATCAATAAACAATGAGATATTTAAATGATTACTCGTATCCCTCGTAGTTCTTTCTCTGCAAATATTAATAATACAGCCCAGACAAATGAACACCAAACCCTGAGTGAATTGTTTTATAAAGAACTCGAGGATAAATTTTCTGGCAAGGAGCTGGCGACACCTCTATTAAAAAGCTTCTCAGAGAACTGTAGACAAAATGGTCGTCATATCTTTAGCAACAAGGATTTTGTCATTAAATTTTCCACGTCCGTCTTACAAGCTGATAAGAAAGAAATTACGATAATTAATAAAAACGAAAACACGACACTTACTCAAACCATTGCCCCAATATTTGAAGAATACCTAATGGAAATTTTACCTCAACGCTCAGACACTCTTGATAAACAAGAATTAAACCTAAAATCAGATAGAAAAGAAAAAGAATTCCCAAGAATTAAACTTAATGGTCAATGTTATTTTCCGGGGCGACCCCAAAACCGTATAGTATGCCGACACATTGCTGCACAATATATTAATGATATTTATCAGAATGTTGATTACAAACCCCATCAAGATGATTACTCTTCAGCTGAAAAATTTCTCACGCACTTCAACAAAAAATGCAAAAACCAGACTTTGGCGTTGGTTTCCAGCCGTCCTGAGGGGCGTTGCGTTGCTGCCTGCGGTGATTTCGGGCTAGTTATGAAAGCATATTTTGACAAGATGGAATCAAATGGCATCAGTGTTATGGCAGCCATATTACTGGTGGATAACCATGCTTTGACGGTCCGGCTAAGAATAAAGAACACAACTGAAGGATGTACCCATTACGTGGTTTCGGTTTATGATCCTAATGTAACTAACGATAAAATAAGAATTATGAGCGAAAGCAAAGAGGATATTAAACACTATTCTCTGATGGATTTTATGAATGTAGATTATAGCCTCCTGAAATGGTCAAATGATCATGTTATTAACCAATCTGTTGCAATAATTCCAGCACTTCCGAAAGAACAGCTATTGATGTTAAAAGGATCTGTGGATGAAATAACCTCTCCATTATCACCAGCAACGATGAATTTGCTAATGGCAATTGGTCAGAATCACCAACTTACGCAACTGATGATTCAGCTCCAGAAAATGCCAGAACTACATAGAACAGAAATATTGACTGCCTATAATAGTGGACATATGAACGTTATTAATACTATTTTTAACGCATTACCCACTCTGTTTAATACGTTTAAATTCGATAAAAAAAATATGAAGCCCCTCCTCCTGGCAAATAATTCTAATGAATATCCCGGTTTGTTTTCAGCGATACAGCATAAACAACAAAATGTTGTAGAGACGGTTTATCTTGCTTTATCTAACCATGCACGCCTGTTTGGATTTACCGCTGAAGATATTATGGATTTTTGGCAACACAAAGCCCCACAAAAATACTCTGCCTTTGAGTTGGCTTTTGAATTGGGTCACCGGGTTATTGCTGAATTAATCCTTAATACATTAAATAAGATGGCTGAAAGCTTTGGCTTTACGGATAACCCTCGATACATTGCGGAGAAAAATTATATGGAAGCTTTACTCAAAAAAGCATCTCCCCATACCGTACGCTAAATCTTTGCCTGCGCCGATACGCATAAACATCTTCCACATGCCCTTCACGTATGCGGTTTTGTAGTGCGCGCCAGTAATCAGCGCGGAACAGGTCGGCGTGCATCTCTTCAAACAGCGGACCAATACGCGGGTCGGCGCATAGCCAGTGGCGAAACTCTTCCGGGAAAACATCGCCCGGCGAGACGCTGTACCACGGTTCGCTGGCAAGTTCGTCTTCCGGATAGCGCGGCGGCGGGATGTCGCGGAAATTCACTTCCGTCATGTAGCAAATTTCATCGTAATCATAAAAAACCACACGCCCGTGACGGGTGACACCGAAGTTTTTAAACAGCATGTCGCCAGGAAAAATGTTAGCAGCGGCAAGCTGGCGAATAGCGTTACCGTATTCTTCAATGGCGTCGCGCAACTGCTGACCTTCCACTTGTTCCAGCCAGATATTGAGCGGCACCATCCGCCGCTCGATATAGAGATGGCGAATTACAATCTGCTCACCAAGATCGGTGATTTTTTCCGCTGCTTCCTGAAGCAGTAATTCCATTAATGCCGGGGAAATATGCCGCTTCTCCAGCACAAAGTTTTCAAACTCCTGGGTGTCCGCCATTCGGCCCACACGGTCGTGCTCTTTCACCAGTTGATAGCAGGCACGAACGTGAGCGGCAGACATCTCTTTCTGCGGCGCGAACTTGTCTTTGATGACTTTGAATACCCGATCAAAGCCCGGCAGCGTAAACACCAACATCACCATTCCACGAATACCCGGCGCTTCAATGAACTGCTCATTACAGCCCTGTAGATAAACGAGATATTCGCGGTAGCTTTCGGTTTTGGCGTGCTTCTGGCAGCCGATAGCCATATACAATTCAGCAGTGGTTTTACCTGGCAGAATTTCCCGTAGCCACTCGACCAGCGCTGCGGGCAGCGGTGCATAAACCATAAAATAAGAACGCGCAAAGCCAAAAACAATGCTCGCTTCGGCGGTCGTCGTCAGGCAGGTATCAATAAATAACTCGCCGTCGTCCGTCTGGTGGATCGGCAGTAAGAAGGGCAACGTGCCGGAAGGCGTGATCAGTTTGCCCACCAGCCAGGCGGCTTTATTGCGGTAAAACAGTTCGTTCGCCACCTGTAAATGACTTTCCGCGAGGTTGTCTGTCCCCAGCGTTTCCGTCAGATGGCGAATGATGTAATGAATGTCACGGCTTTTATTCTGCCAGCGCAGGCGCAGCGGCAGGTCGCTGATAACGCGCATCAGTAGAGATTCCCAGCCGTGATCGGGGTGAAAGTCTTTCGCCAGCGGGCGGGGAATGGTACGAAAGCGGCGCTCTGGCTGAGAGCTAAAGATAAAAAGCCGCTCGGGAGTAAGCGAGCGGTGGTCAAATAACCGACAGTACACGGAGTTAAAAAAGCTCTCCGCAATCTCGAAGCGCGGGTAATCCGGCAACAGCCGCGTGTAATGCTCTTTAACGCGCAGTAAAAATGCCGCGTCCGTACTTTGGCCGTTAGTAATGCAGCGCAGTTGCTCCACGACCAGACCAACGTGATGATCGTAAAGATGGATACGGTTTTTCATCGCCTGCTGGACAGCATGCCAGTCGGCCTGTTCGAAACGCTGCTGCGCCCCGGAAGTCACTTCGAGGAATCGACCATACTGAGCGTCGAAGCCTTGCAAAATGGTTTGAGCAATCAGTAATTCCAGGCCACGCGGCATTTAGCGCCCTCATCAGGAGCAGAGAATTGCCGGATGCGGCGTAAACGCCTTATCCAGCCTACGTTCGGCAACGGTTGTAGGCATGATAAGACGCGCAAGCGTCGCATCAGGCATCGTGCACCGATTGCCGGATGCGGCGTAAATGCCTTATCCGGCCTACGTTCGGCAACGGCTGTAGGCATGATAAGACGCGCAAGCGTCGCATCAGGCATCGTGCACCGATTGCCGGATGCGGCGTGAACGCCTTATCCGGCCTACAGTCAGCAACGGTTGTTGTTGCTTAGAACTGCGATTCTTCAGTGGAGCCGGTCAGCGCGGTGACTGAAGACGTGCCGCCCTGAATAATAGTCGTCACTTTATCGAAGTAACCTGTACCCACTTCCTGCTGGTGAGATACGAAGGTATAGCCATCTTTCGCGGCGGCAAATTCCGGCTGCTGCACTTTCTCAACGTAGTGCTTCATACCCTCGCCCTGGGCATAGGCGTTTGCCAGGTCAAACATGTTGAACCACATGCTGTGGATACCTGCCAGGGTGATGAACTGGAACTTGTAGCCCATATCCGACAGCTGCTGCTGGAAGCTGGCAATAGTTTTGTCGTCGAGGTTTTTCTGCCAGTTGAACGACGGCGAGCAGTTATAAGCCAGCAGTTTGCCCGGATATTTCGCGTGGATAGCTTGTGCAAAGCGACGCGCCAGTTCCAGATCCGGCGTGGAGGTTTCACACCAGACCAGGTCAGCATATGGCGCATACGCCAGGCCACGGCTGATCGCTTGCTCAATGCCCGCATGAGTACGGAAGAAGCCTTCACTGGTACGCTCGCCAGTAATAAATTCACTGTCATACGGGTCGCAATCGGAGGTAATCAGATCCGCCGCATCGGCATCGGTACGAGCAACCAGCAGGGTTGGAACGCCCGTCACGTCAGCTGCAAGACGCGCCGCGACCAGTTTCTGAATAGCTTCCTGAGTTGGCACCAAAACTTTGCCGCCCATGTGACCGCATTTCTTCACTGACGCCAGCTGATCTTCGAAGTGAACTGCCGCTGCACCGGCTTCAATCATCGCTTTCATCAGTTCAAAGGCATTCAGGACACCGCCAAAACCGGCTTCCGCATCGGCAACGATCGGCAGGAAGTAATCGACATAGCGCGGATCGCCCGGCTCAATGCCTGCGGACCATTGGATCTGATCGGCACGACGGAAGGTGTTGTTGATCCGCTCCACCACAGCTGGCACCGAGTTTGCCGGATAGAGCGACTGATCCGGATACATGCTGGCCGCCAGGTTAGCGTCCGCCGCTACCTGCCATCCCGACAGATAGACTGCTTCAATACCCGCTTTCGCCTGTTGCAGCGCCTGACCGCCAGTCAGTGCACCGAGGCTGTTGATGTAGCCTTTTTTCGACTCGCCATGCAGCAGACGCCACATTTTCGCCGCGCCCAGTTGCGCCAGGGTGCATTCAGGATTGACTGAACCGCGTAATTTCACCACATCTTCCGCGCTGTATGGGCGAGTAATGCCTTCCCAACGCGGTTGAGTCCACTCTTTCTGTAATTCTTCAATTTGTTGTGTACGGGTTTTCATGTGCAGATGCTCCATAGTTATGTGGTGGTTTACGCTAACAGGCGGTAGCCTGGCAGGGTCAGGAAATCAATTAACTCATCGGAAGTGGTGATCTGTTCCATCAAGCGTGCGGCATCGTCAAAACGCCCCTGGGAGAAACGTTCTTCGCCCAGTTCGCTGGCAATGACTTTCATCTCTTCACCCAGCATCTGGCGGAACAAGGCTTTGGTCACCGGTTTGCCATTGCTCAACGTTTTTTGATGATGGATCCACTGCCAGATTGAGGTACGGGAAATTTCAGCCGTCGCCGCATCTTCCATCAGGCCATAAATCGGCACGCAGCCGTTGCCGGAGATCCATGCTTCGATGTACTGCACTGCCACGCGAATGTTGGCGCGCATACCTTCTTCGGTGCGTTCACCATCACAAGGTGCCAGCAGCTGATCGGCAGTAATCGGCGCGTCTTGTTCGCGCATCACTTCAAGCTGATTTTTACGGGAGCCGAGAATGTCGTTGAATACCGCCATTGCCGTATCCGCAAGGCCTGGGTGAGCAATCCATGTGCCATCGTGACCGTTATTGGCTTCCAACGCTTTATCCGCTTTTACTTTGTTGAGCACCTGGTTATTGCGCTCTTCATCTTTGCTCGGAATAAACGCTGCCATGCCGCCCATCGCAAAAGCACCGCGTTTATGGCAGGTTTTAATCAACAGGCGTGAGTAAGCATTCAGGAATGGTTTATCCATCGTCACTGCCTGTCTGTCTGGCAGGACGCGATCGGGATAGTTTTTCAACGTTTTGATATAGCTGAAGATGTAATCCCAACGACCGCAGTTCAGACCAACAATATGGTCACGCAGCGCGTGAAGGATTTCATCCATCTGGAACACGGCGGGCAGCGTTTCAATCAGCAACGTCGCCTTGATGGTGCCGCGCGGCAGATTAAAGCGATCTTCTGCATAGCTGAAGACTTCGCTCCACCAGGCCGCTTCCTGCCAGGACTGGGTTTTCGGCAGATAGAAATAGGGACCGCTGCCCTTTGCCAACAGTGCCTGATAGTTGTGGAAGAAATAGAGCGCAAAATCAAACAGGCTACCGGGGATTGCCTCACCACGCCAGGTGACATGTTTTTCCGGCAAGTGCAGACCGCGTACCCGACAAATCAAAACCGCTGGATTGGGCTTGAGCTGATAAATTTTGCCTGCTTCATTGGTATAGCTGATGGTGCCGTTAACCGCATCGCGCAGGTTAATTTGCCCGTCGATCACTTTGTTCCAGTCTGGTGCCAGTGAATCTTCGAAATCGGCCATAAAGACTTTCACATTGGCGTTCAGTGCGTTGATCACCATCTTGCGCTCAACCGGGCCAGTTATCTCGACTCGACGATCTTGTAAGTCCGCGGGAATACCACGAATTTTCCAGTCCGTATCGCGAATGGAAGCTGTTTCCGAAATAAAATCAGGCAAAGTTCCGTTATCAATATCTTGCTGCTGCTGAATGCGCGCTGCCAGAAGTTTATTGCGTTGTGGCGTAAAATGCGTCACCAGCTCAGTCAGAAATTCTACCGCTTCGGCAGTAAGAATTTGCTTCTCCTGCTCGCCATACGGCCTTATGAAAGCCAGTTCATCGGTTGTTGTTGCCTGTTCAGTCATCGTGCAGCTCCTCGTCATGGATCCGAAAACTTCCCCACTGTGAACGAAGGATCGTTGTGCGCTTTTCGTTCAGCACAACTAAGACTACTCATTTAAAATGCAAAATCAAAAACAATTTCCATTTTAATTAAAAATACTTGATAACTTATTGATAACAATATGAATAAAATTTATTCACCTCCTGAGGTGCGTTTCGGAAATAAAAAAGGCACCCGAAGGTGCCTGAGGTAAGGTGCTGAATCGCTTAACGATCGACTATCACAGAAGATTAATCCAGCGTTGGATTCATGTGCCGTAGATCGTATGGCGTGATCTGATAGACGTAATAGTTGAGCCAGTTGGTAAACAGCAAATTACCGTGACTACGCCAGCTCGCTCGCGGTGTATTTTGCGGATCATTGTGCGGGAAATAGTTATACGGTACTTCCGGGCCTAGTCCGGCTTCCACATCGCGGAAATATTCCTGCGCCAGCGTTTGCGCATCATATTCGGGATGGCCCGTCACAAAGGCAATGCGCTTATCTTTGCTGGCAAACAGATATGCATCCCCTTCTTCCGTCTCTGCCAGAATTTCCAGATCGGTGTAATCACGAATCAACGCTGCCGGAAAGTCAGCATAGCGCGAATGTGGTGCCAGGAATGAATCATCAAAGCCACGCGTCAGAAGCGCATGAGGATGGAGAATATGATGCTCGTAAACGCCAGAGAGTTTGTCGGTGCGAGTTTGCTTAGGAATGCCGTAGAGGATATTGAGCGCGGCCTGTACCGCCCAGCAGACAAACAGCGTCGAGGTGACGTGATCTTTCGACCACTCCAGCACCTGTTTGATCTGCGGCCAGTAAGCGACATCATTAAACTCCACCAGGCCCAGCGGCGCACCGGTTACAATCAGACCGTCAAAGTTCTGTTCCTGAATATCTTCAAAGTTACAGTAGAAGTTGTTCAGATGCTCTGCGGGCGTGTTGCGCGATTCACGGGAATCGATGCGCAACAGCTGAATATCGACCTGCAAAGGTGAGTTTGAAAGCAGGCGCAGAAACTGATTTTCAGTTTCAATCTTCTTCGGCATCAGGTTAAGGATCAGAACCTTAAGTGGACGAATTTCCTGACCAGACGCACGAGAAGTTGTCATCACAAAGACGTTTTCTTCACGCAAGAAATTGACGGCGGGTAGCTCGTCCGGCACACGAATAGGCATAACCTGATTACCTCACTACATACGCTTATACGTTTAGACATCCAGATAGCTGAAGATAACCAGAAAATTTGCCAATGTCGAGCCTGCATGTTGAAGGTGAGAAAGTTTCAAGGAAAAGGCTACGTTAGAATATAAGAATGACGAAAAGGAGAGAAAATGGTTATTAGTATTCGCCGCTCACAGCATGAGGAAGGGGAGGAACTCGTTGCGATTTGGTGTCGATCTGTCGATGCCACCCACGATTTTTTATCAGCAGAGTATCGGGCCGAGCTGGAAGAGCTGGTTCGTTCCTTTCTGCCGGAAGCACCGTTGTGGGTCGCGGTTAATGAACGGGATCAGCCGGTTGGGTTTATGTTGTTAAGTGGGCAGCATATGGATGCGCTGTTTATCGATCCTGATGTGCGCGGCTGCGGCGTGGGTCGGATGCTGGTGGAGCATGCGCTCTCGATGGCACCGGAACTGACAACCAACGTTAATGAGCAAAATGAGCAGGCGGTTGGGTTCTATAAGAAGGTGGGTTTTAAGGTTACGGGACGCTCTGAGGTGGACGATTTGGGGAAACCGTATCCGTTGCTGAATCTGGCGTATGTGGGGGAATAAGCCGCCCCTGCCGTGCCTGCCCAGGCTGGAGAAGACGCGCCAGCGTCGCATCCGACCTTTTTCTGCACCAGCGCAAAAAGGCCCAGTCTTCCGACTGGGCCTTCTGCTTAATTTGATGCCTGGCAGTTCCCTACTCTCGCATGGGGAGACCCCACACTACCAT
>OGZC01001590.1_pt1 | contig 12079 bp, 10 predicted proteins | sample 1576751 | NCBI WGS metagenome assembly OGZC01 (sample SAMEA3541486, study PRJEB24748) | human gut metagenome | biome: human gut; feature: human-associated habitat; material: faeces | place: China | collected 2012
CATGACCTTTGTCATTGATACCAAAGTACGAAGTGCCCCAACCTGTAATGTTGTACAGCTCTTCCGAATCTTCAATACGCCATTTTCTCATTTCTTGTTACTCTGCTGTTTTAGTAGTTTATTTATAAAAAAGGGGTACAAAAATACATATAAATCTGGAACATCTTGCCTTTTAGGGCGAAAAACACACATTTACAAGAGATTAAACGCCCAGCAGGCTACGCAACTGCTGCACGGACCCGGCAATCTGCCGCCTGCTTTCCAGATGTCCTGCATCGAAACGGTAGCGGGCTTGCACGTAGAAAGGGGCGCGTTTCTCCAATGCGTCCGCAATAAAGGCGCGCAGCTCCTCGTCCGTCTTTCCTTGCAGGATGGGGCGCTGATGGGTTGCCACCCGCAAACGGTTGAACAGTATATCGGGATGCACATCCAGGAACACGGTCTGCCCGTGTCCGTTCATGTAGTCCATATTGTCGAAGAAACAGGGCGTGCCGCCGCCGGTCGAGATAATGACATCCTCAAACTCGGACACCTCGTGCAGCATATTCCGCTCCAATTCACGAAAAGAGGCCTCTCCCCGCTCGACGAACAGTTCACGGATGGATTTGTGAAAACGTTCCTCGATGTACCAGTCCAAATCGATGAAAGGTACATTCAGTTCGCGGGCAAAAGCCTTTCCTAAAGTTGTTTTACCGGCTCCCATGTAACCGGTCAGAAAGATACGTATCATAATTGCTTACCGTTTGTACAGCAAAGATAAGCAATTCTACAGTGAGACTACCTCACAATCAGCGGAAAATTTTAATTCGCTCGCTCAACTCCCCGAACTCCTTTTCGCCGGGTTCGGCAGTGGGCGTGCCAAAAGGCATTTCGGCTATCAGCATCCAGTTCTCCGGCAAGTTCCAGGTACGGCGCACCTCGTCGTCAATCAGCGGGTTGTAATGCTGCAAGGAAGCTCCTAAACCCGCATCTTCCAGCATGGTCCAGATAGCCAGCTGGTGCATGGCCGATGTATGCTGCGACCAAGTCGGGAAATTTTCACTGTAAGAGGGGAACGCATCCTGCAATTTCTTTACAACCGTCGTGTCCTCAAAATAAAGCACAGTGCCATGCCCGGCAGCAAAGCAGCCGTCAATCTTGGCTTCCGTCTTTGCAAAAGCCTCAGGCGAAATGCGCTGCTTCAACGTATTTTTTACAATATCCCATAATTTCTTATGCTCGTCGCCCAGCAGCAGGACGATTCTTGTTGACTGCGAATTAAAGGCCGATGGTACGTTCTTCACCGCCGTACGGATAATATGCACCACTTCCTCATCCAAAACAGGAGAGTCGCTACCTATGGAATAATAACTGCGCCGGTGTTCCAACGCTTCTGCAAATGTTCTCTTCATATCTTTTTATTTTATTGTCTGTTTTTTATTAAGGATAAATGAGTTATATAAAATTACAAAGTCAAGGGACTGAACCGATATTCTTTTTTTACTTCCCACTTCTCCTCAAATTAAAAGAACAAGCGAACGGAGCCGATTGTTCGCATTTGTGAAATATATTCGTACCTTTGCCGCAGTTATGAAAAAAGAGAAATTCTACGTTGTATGGGCAGGCGTCACTCCGGGCATTTATACATCCTGGACCGAATGCCAGCTACAGACCAAAGGCTATGAGGGGGCAAAGTTCAAATCGTTCGACACCCGCGAGGAAGCAGAGCAGGCCTTTGCCGCTTCACCGTACGAGTACATCAAGCGCAATACATCCGCAGGCAGCACGCCATCCAAGCCGTCTCAAAATGCAGACGCTCCCTACCCCGCCGCCGTCCTCGAAAACAGTCTTGCCGTAGATGCCGCATGCAGCGGAAATCCCGGAGCAATGGAGTACCGGGGAGTACACGTTGCCAGCCGCCAGCAGGTTTTCCACTACGGTCCCGTGTACGGAACCAACAACATCGGAGAGTTTCTTGCCATCGTGCATGGCCTTGCCCTACTGAAGCAAAAAGGCTTCGACATGCCTATTTACAGCGACAGCGTCAATGCCATCGGTTGGGTCAAACAGAAGAAATGCACGGCTAATATCGCATTTCCACAGATGTTATTCTAAAACCTTTATATTTTTTAAAATTATCATTTCCTATGCTGTTGATATAATTATATATGCTTACAGTCTCTTCCGGAACAAATGTTATCTTAACAAGACCATCGCTTCCAATCGTATCTTCTGGAATAGTAAACATATTCTTATTATCATTAACCTTATCTTCCCTTATCTTGTCACCATACTCATTCTTATGATACATAACTGACACATCTGTATTATCATATGCTTCAACTGTTCCTATATACACATTGTTGGCATACACCTTTGTTGACGTATTATAGCTTGCACCATATACATCAAGCACTACATCAGAAGGCACATTTGTATTAAATCTGTAATATAACGCTGCTTCATTTCCATTGGTTGTATATATTCCAGTATGAAGGGAATAAAAGCCCTTGGAATATCTATATGGTATCTTTAACTTTAATGCTGTGCTTTTTTCACTGCTGTCAGTATCTGCTGTGTCAGAATCACCTGCTTTATCAGCCTTATCATCTATATTGTCAGATAAATTACTGTTCTCAGCAGCAAGCATCTTCTGGAAATACTTATCTAAGGCTGAATCTCTGTTAGATTCCACGCTGTCTTTATCGGCTTCATTATTATCTGCATCGTCCTGTTCATTTCTTCCTGATGGATCTCCATATAGCTTTTCTTCTTCAAGAAGCTTCTTATACTCCTCAAGCTTTGATATATCATATATATCAATATCTCCAAAGTTATAATCAAGTCCATGCTCTCCCGGCCACTTTGAAAGCTTTCCATCAACATAATACAGATCATACTCCTGTGATACCTGCCTTTTTGATCCAAGCACAAGTGTTGCAAGGTAAAACACAGCAAGCGCCGCTGTTATAATATAGCATATTACATTAATTATCTTTTTATTCTTCATATATATCCTCATTTCTGTCATACTTACCGGCTGTATCAGGCTGTAAATGCGTTAACACCTGCTGTAAACCATAACCATATAAGAAACGCTTCCATAATAACAACTAAAGCTGTTGCACAGAGTTTTATATCCTTCTTATCTGCAAGATAATCATATATACCTATAAATATTACATAACTTCCAACTATAAAACGACACATAGACATAACTCCACCTGTCAGTGGGATTATAAGAGTTATTATAGCAAATAGAACCTCTTCATAATATCCATTCCTTAGCATATATACATATACAACTATTGCAAGAATAACTACTAGTGGTATCCAGTATCTTTCAGCATATATGTTGTTGAAAAAATCCCATATCATATTACCTATGTATCCTGCACCATCCTCTCTCCATGCTGTCTGCACATGTCTGAAAGCCCATGCATCACCACATACCCAGTAAAGATGCAGCATATTTACGAATATTCCCGCAGGACATATAAATATCTGAAGCATTCTTACAGGCATACATAAGGTATCCTTTATAAAGCTGCCCGCCTTTTTAAAACTTATTTTTCCACTATATGAATCACGATACATTCCAAGCACAAGCGGAAACACTAATATAACACCGACTATCCTTGTACAGCTTGCAAGCATTGCCGCAAATGCTGGTATCCAGTAATTTCTTTTACCATCCACATCCTTTTTCAGATAATAAAAGAATATTGAAAGAAGCATCATAAACAAGGTTTCAGAGTAAACACAATGCAGATAAAATGTGTATGGTCCCATGTATAAAAGCACCACTGCTATATATCCTAATCTTCCAGGCTTGTATAGTCTTACAGTCTTTACAAGATAAAGTCCCGTTATATAAGTAAATATAGAACTAAGTATTATACCTGCCTGTTTATAGTTCAGGAAAAAGAATATATATTTAAACCATCTTATAAGCACCGGAAACAAAGGGAAAAACGCCCAATTTGCCTGTCCATCCCCTGTTTTTATACTACCGACAAGGCTATAACCCTTCTCAGCTATTTTTATATACCAGTCTGCATCTCCCCCAAGAAACATCTTGGCAAAGGTTACATTATTACCAAATGCAGAGTTAGTAACACATCCTATAAATATATAGAATAATTTTGAAATAAACAAAATTATAAATACATCCCATGCAAGTTTACGGTTTTCTTTAGTAGTTAATCTGTTCCATACTCCAGACATTTTTTCTTTCATACATTCTCCATTCTACTAATTACTTTTCTTCCTTCATAAGCAATGCAACATATCTTTTTGTTGCATCCTGCCATGTAGGAAGTGGGGTAAAGCCATTTGCTGCAAGCTTGCTCTTATCAAGTCTTGAATTAAAAGGTCTTGCTGCTTTAGATAACCCATACTCTTTTGTCGTTACAGGAACAACCTTTGTATTAAGTCCTGCCTGCTTATATATTTCAAGGGTAAAATCATACCATGATATATATCCACCCTCATTAGTAGCATGATAATATCCATACTTATCTGTTTCTATCATATCCACTAAAAGAACTGATAAGTCAAGGGTATATGTAGGCGTTCCTATCTGGTCACATACAACTCTTACTGTATCATGTGTCTTTCCTACGTTAATCATTGTCTTTATGAAGTTCTTTCCATTAACACCAAACACCCATGCTATTCTTACTATAAAGTACTTATCTAAAAGCTCAGAAACCGCAAGTTCTCCCTCAAGCTTAGTCTGTCCATACACATTAAGCGGCTTATAATCCTTGCAGTCAGGCTCCCATGGCTTATCACCCTGGCCATCAAACACATAATCTGTACTTATATATACCATCTTGCAGTCAAGCTTCTTAGCTACCCTTGCTATATTTCTTGTTCCACCTGCATTAACTGCACGCACCTTTTCTACCTTATCATCATCTTCTGCCATATCAACAGCTGTCCATGCAGCGCAATGTACTATAACATCCGGATTAACTTCTGTGATAATATCTTCTACTGCCTTTTCATCAGTAATATCCATCTGGACATATTCCATGTTAACAACAGCAGTCCCATCGTCAGCTCCACTGTACTTTTCTGCTATATCACTTCCTACCCCTGTATATCCTCTCTTTGCTAATTCATTCATTACATCATGTCCGAGCTGCCCTGATACTCCGGTAACTAATACTTTCATGCTTATCCTCCACGTCTTAGTTATTATTTCTATATCTATTTACAAAATCATACACTATTTTACCAAGTCTTTCAGGTAAATATCTGTTTACTACTGCTTCATAAGCTGATTCATCCACATTTGCATTATAATTTAGCATAATCTGTGCAAGATTCTTTATCTGTTCATCAGCACTGCAATATAAATCAAATGTATTAATATTTCCATCTGTTATCTCATCAAATATAGGAAGATTACTTGCAATTATTGGTTTATTGAATCTCATAACTTCTATTATTGGCATACCAAAGCCCTCTGCCTTTGACGGAAACACAAACGCAGACATTCCAGCATACAACTCAAGCTTTTTATTATGTGCAACATAATCAAGATATGTTATGTCCTTATCTTTTTCCATTGCATCGTGTACAAGAGTATTGATATCATCCTCCTGCATCTTTCCACCAAGAATAAGCTTCTTTTTTCCGCCAAGCTCCTTATATTTTAAATATCCATTTATAAGAAGATCAACGCCTTTTCTTTTTTCCATATTTCCTATATACAGGAAATAATTTTCGTCTGTACTGATCCATTTTTTCCTGACTGGATTAGATATTATATATGCATTGACATTATCTATATCTTTAGCTTCGGGAAAGAACTTCTCTGTTGTACGTTTTGTCTGCTCTGAATTATACAGAATCATATCCGTATTTTTTAATGTCTTTTTTAAATTATGCTTAAAATATATGTTATACACTCTTCCAAAATATTCAACATATTCTATTGGAAACATATCATGTATAGTTATCATTATCCTGTAATCACCCTTAAGCTTCACCGGTATAATCGTATTAACCTCCCAGAATATATCCGGCTTTATAAGCTCAAGCTGTTTCTTTACAAATGCGAAATATGAATACACTCCAGCACTTTTATAAACCTTTTTGCCCTGCGTATATACCTTTATCCCTTTATTCTGAAACGATTTAATATATTCGCTTTCAGCCACATCTGATATAAGAACGAATTCCATATCCTCATACTTTATAAGCTGTTTTAAAAAATCGTTAAGATACATGCCCACTCCACTTGGTCTGCTGCCAAGTGTTCTCGCATCAATCGCTATCTTCATAACCTTCCTCTGATTCCATACTTAATTATCACTCTATATACCAGCCGCATATCTGTCCATAAGCTGTGCCAGACCTGCTGCTGACTTCTTCCATGAATGTGTGTCAAGCACCTTAACTGCTGCTTCCTTTTCTTTTTTAGCATCACTGTTATCAAGCAGCTCATCCAGATTAACATCTGCGTCATTACAGTTAATATACAAAGCCGACTCTCCATATATCTCATGCAGTACCGGAATATCCCCCAGTATGATACGGGCACCCATACATAACGCCTCCATAGGTGGAATTCCAAAGCCCTCATATGTTGATGGAAAAACAAATGCCTTACAGTATTTCATAAGTGCCCTTGCCTCTGCATCTTTTGCATAACCAATCAAAACAACGTTAGGCAGCTTTTCTATGCCTGACCTGTCACCAAGAGAACGGCCTGCTATAACATATGTAACCTCAGGATGCATCTTTGCATTTTCAAGTATCCATTTAAGATTCTTATTAGGAGCAAGCGATGCAAGGTAGAAATAATACCTGCCTCTCTTTATCCTTGAGGCATACCTGTCAAATATTATTTCATCTACGTTATCTATGTTAAAATGCTGCCATCCATTACCAGCAACAACTATATCTGTATTCTTCAGGCTGTAGTTATCAAGAATTTCACGCTTTGAATACTGACTTACCGTCATAATCGCATCAGCTTTCTTAAACGCTTTAAGATACATAAGCTTTCTAAACAGTATTTCATGCCAGTCACCCGGTTCGGTAAAGAAACCTGGATGTGTCTTAAATGCTATATCATGAACTGTTACTATTCCATTTTTCATTAAAAGTGAAACTTCGTTACACAGATACACCGGTTTTGCTTTCTGTCTGTTAACATAGTGCTGAAATGTAAGCTGTTCCCATTTTCTTCCAGATACACCTTTAAGTATGACAATTTTTATATTATCATACTTCGTTTTATAGCTGTTAATCTCTGCTGATGTCCCTTCTGAATCTATCTGCGGAACTGCTATTTCAACATCATATGGCTTGTCCTTAATCATTTTATCAAGCTGAGCTGTTATTTCTCTTGCATACCTTTGTACACCCAGAACCTGTCCATATAAAAATCTTCCATCAATAATATATTTCATACCGAACCTCGATTCCTGCTTTGCAACTGTTTCTTTGTTTTTTAACTACCTGTTGCCGTTAGGCTTGTATGTCGGAACGAATTCCTTAACAAGCACCTTAACTGCTGCTGCATCTTCACTATATGCTGTTTCTTTAAGTATTTCTAACCTTTTCTCAAAATCCTTCTTTTCAAACTCTATTGGTTTGCCTATATGAATGAGCTTATTATCTGTATCCTGCATGCCTTCCTCTGCCATCAGAAGCTCCTCATATAACTTTTCTCCTGGACGTAATCCTGTATACTTAATCTCCATATCAACACCAAGAGTATAGCCGGAAAGTCTGATAAGATTCTTTGCAAGATCATCTATCTTTACCGGGTCACCCATATCAAGTATGAAGATTTCTCCACCCTTTGCATAGGCACCTGCCTGGATAACCAGTGATACCGCCTCAGGTATCGTCATAAAATATCTTATAATATCAGGATGTGTGACAGTTACAGGTCCTCCCGCTGCAATCTGTTTCTTAAAAAGCGGTATAACCGAACCATTACTTCCAAGGACATTACCGAATCTTACTGCAACGAATTCTGTCCTTGATATCCCATTATAATACTGGATAATCATTTCACATATACGTTTTGTGGCACCCATAATATTAGTCGGATTAACCGCCTTATCAGTACTTATCATAACAAAACGCTTTGTCCCATATTTGTCAGCCATATGTGCCAGGTTCCATGTACCTGCAACATTATTCTTAATGGCCTCATTAGGACTTCCCTCCATAAGCGGTACATGCTTATGTGCTGCTGCATGATATACAATATCAGGTCTATAGTGCGAAAACAGCCACTCAAGTCTTGTATTGTTTCTTATTGAACCTATGAGAGTGACTACATTGGCATCTGGATTAGTCATTTTTAATTCCTGCTGGATATCATAAGCACTGTTTTCATATATATCAAATATTATAAGACACTTTGGATTATGCTTAACAAGCTGTCTGCATAACTCCGAACCGATTGAACCGCCACCGCCTGTAACAAGCACTGTCTTTCCAGATACATATCCTAATATAGACTCTACATCTACCTTGATAGGATCCCTGCCCAAAAGATCATCTACATCTACATTTCTGATATCCTGGACATTAATCTCTCCATCCATCATCTGATACACACCAGGTATGATCTTTAAGTTACAGTTCGTTTCCTTGCATATATTGAGTATTTCTCTTTTGGTATCCTGTGATGCTGATGGAATAGCAAATATTATTTCATCTATATCATAGTATCTTGCATACTCTTTTATCTGATTCCTGTTACCGACTATCTTTACTCCTCTTATATACTTTCCAACCTTTTTTGCATCATCATCTATGATACATACAACCTTTGAGTTATCAAGATATCTTGAGTTGGCTATTTCTCTCATGAGTACGTTAGCCGCCTCTCCGGCTCCTATTATCATTATCTTTACCTGTTCTGATGTATGTCTGTATTCCTGTATAACAGTTCTTAACATTCTATACATAAAACGGCTTGCGCACATTGCTACAACAAGGAATACACCAGTCATGAAATAACAGGCTCTTGGAAGCATTTCACCTGTAACTGCGGTAAGGCATATATGAACGCCTTCTGCAACTATACAGGCTTCTACTATCTTATACAGCTCAGCTATACTGGCATACTGCCACAGACTATGATACATCCTGAAGCACCAGAATATAATAAGTGTTATTATTGTAAATGGAATCCATGTATCCTTAAAGCTATCTATATATTGTGGTTCAATCGCTGAAAAATCAACATTAAACCTCATTACAAGTGATAGTATTACACTTCCATTAATGAGAATAATATCAGTTATTATAAGAAAAAATCGTCTTATAATAAGCTGAAGCTTATCTTTTCTTGTCTCTCCCATATCTAACCTCTTTCCTGCTTATCCATAAGTCCCACAATCGTTCCTGCTCCATAACTTACATGAAGCATGAGGAATAATACTGGAAGCAGGATATTTGTTATATTTTTCTTTTCACCTGCTTTAACTGATGATACCGCCGCCATAGTACACGCCAATGTTCCATACAATACCCACATAACAACGGTAAGTGTTGTAATAATATTTTTTATTTTCCCAGGCAGCCATATGCTTTTCCTGCCATTTTTCTTTGTACCGCTGCGTGATAACCGTATTCTTACATCATCAGCCACTTTAAGTCCTGTTAAAGAGAGCGCAGATGCCATAATAGCACTTACAAACGCAAATGGCACAAAATGATATATGCTAAGACACCCTGGACACACTTTGCTCGTCTTTCCTATCCAGAAACCGTTTGCATACTTCTGTTTAAGCATAGATGAAAGACTGCTCCTTGTATACTGGTATGAAATAATATCAGGATCAAAGCACAGCTTATATCCTGCCTTTCTCATACGATAATGAATCTCATTATCCTCTGTTCTAGCAAGCTCTTCATTAAAAAAGCCAACCTTTTCAAACACTTCTCTTCTGTATGCCGCATGGAATAAGGATTTAACATATGTTTTTCCTGGATTATTCCTGTAAGCTGCTATGCTTGAACCAAACATACTGCTTTCTGCGAGCAATAACGTTTCCTTGAAGGGTGTTGGCTCATCTATTATATTAGGTCTCTGCCCACCGCATATATACTCACCAGTGTTAAGAACTGCTACATTCTTACTCACAAAATCCTGTGGTATAACTGCATGTGCATCTACCTTTATGATTGCATCTCCCTTATACTCCCTTAACGCTACATTCCATCCACTTGGAAGTGTTCTTTTAGGATTATCAAGAACTACTACCCTGTCGAATTCATTTTCATTATTTTTTGCAAAATCAACCATAATATCCCTTGTCTTATCAGAAGACATACCATCAACAAGTACAATCTCCATAGACTTATGGTCATAATCCTGCTCTTTAATGCAGCTAAGTATATTGTTTATGCTGTTTTCCTCATTGTATGCAATCACACACATAGTTATAAACAACTTGTCCATCTTACGTTATTCCCTTTCTGCACTTATTACACATTTATGCTTCTTCCAGCAGCTTTGCTTCCTGTCCTTCCTGTTACTGATAATCTGTCATTTCCTGTTACTGATGTGAATGTATCCCATAACACCCTGCAGTCTTCCACAAAGCCAAACTTCTTAAGCGCCTCAAGATTATATTTCATCTTGGCAGGAAGTACCTCTTTAACATAAGCCTCATCCGGGTCAGCTGCTCCCGCAAGTATCTTATCTTCATCTTTATACGCTATGCTCGTCCTTGATGTAAGCCCTGCTGGCAGAAGTAATGTTGCATACATTTCTTTTGTATATTTTTTTACATATTCAGGAACCTCAGGTCTTGTTCCAACCAGTGTCATATCTCCGTTGATTATGTTAAATACCTGTGGGAACTCATCCGCTCTTATCTTTCTTAAAACTTTTCCAACCCTTGTTATTCTGTCATCGTTATCTACTGTCACAGAAGCTCCAAGCTTTGGTGCATCAACAACCATAGTACGGAACTTGTATATGCGGAATATCCTTCCATACTGTGTAACTCTTTCCTGTCTGAAAAAAACAGGTCCTCTCGAATCAAGCTTTATACAGACAGCTATGACAAGCATAGGAACTGCAAGAAACATAAGCATAATAGATGCCACAACTATATCAAACAATCTTTTTATCTTAAGTGACATCTGTCTTTTTTTTATTATATTGTAATATTTTCTGACTTCCCTGGTCCTCATAACCCCAGGAAGCTCATTCCATCTTCTTAGCTGCATATTAGCTACTCTCCGTTCACTTGTGCTGTTATACCGTCTTCTTAATGCTGTTAAAGTTTTCTATTACATAACCAACCTGTTCATCTGTAAGATTAGTATGCAAAGGAAGTGTGACCTCATTATGATACATTTCATATGCATTAGGATAATCCTTAATATCAAATCCTAGTGCTTTATACGCTGTCATCATTGGCAACGGCTTATAGTGTACATTGCAAGCAATGCCCCGCTCTGCCATTTTGATAATAATTTCATTACGTTCCTCGATAGTTTTACCCTGCAATCGGCAGATATACAGGTGGCCACTCGATGACGTTCCCTCATCATTATCAGGATAATGATTCAACGGAGCAATACAAGTGCCCTTCATTCCCTCATTATACATACCTATTATCTCACGTCTGCGACGTAACATCTCCGGATAACGCTTTAGTTGCGCCAGTCCGATACCTGACATCACATCTGTCATGTTACATTTATAGAAAGGGGCAATAATATCATACTCCCATGCACCCAGCTGTGTTTTAGCCAATGCATCCTTGTTCTGTCCGTGCAGACTCAACAGCTGAAACTGCTTATACAGTGTATTGTTGTCCAGCCCCTCACGGTTTACCCAAGTCAACGCACCACCTTCAGCCGTAGTCAGGTTCTTCACCGCATGAGAATGATGTAAAGTCAGCAATCGCACCACACATCTTTCCATTACGTCTTGCTCCAAATGCATGAGCGGCATCAGCCATCACAATCACTCTGCCATATGCATTCTGAATATCATTAGCTGGCTTAAAGAGATATTTCTTACTCTCCACCACCTCAAATATCTTATCATAGTCACACACGATACCGGCCAGATCAACGGGAATAACCACTTTTGTAC
>OGZC01001604.1_pt1 | contig 12003 bp, 9 predicted proteins | sample 1576751 | NCBI WGS metagenome assembly OGZC01 (sample SAMEA3541486, study PRJEB24748) | human gut metagenome | biome: human gut; feature: human-associated habitat; material: faeces | place: China | collected 2012
CCTATGCCGTGACCAGCGCATTCTACTGTGGGAAACTGGTGTTGGCCTGCTCCACTTATGACGGAGGACTGTTCCCGCCCATGAAGGCCTTTTTGGATCATTTACAGACAAAGGGATTCCGAAACCGCCGGATCGGCCTCATGGAAAACGGCTCATGGGCCCCTGCTGCCGCGCGGCTGATGCGCGCCGAGTTGGAAAAGATGAAGGAACTCCGACTGTGTGAAACGGAGGTATCGCTGCGCGGCGCACTGAACCAAACCAGTGAGGCGCAGATGGATGCTCTGGTGGCTGAGCTTTGCGCGGAATAAGCTGCAACGAACCGCAGCTATTCTCGTACAGATGATGGTCTTACTCATCTGCTTTATGTCCCAAGGGCAGAGTACCGTCATCTCAGGTTGAGGTCACGATGTGGTGTGGGGCGAGACCGGAGTCTTGAGAACGCATAAAAACACAGCCGCAGAGTACATCTGTGGCTGTGTTTTGTGTTCAGTTGCTCACTGTTGCGTGGACTGGATATGGAGAGACAACATATCTCCCGATCTTACATGGGTTATCTTATCTGCCATCACTCTGGCAGTTTGCCTTGCAGATATGTCGGCATCCCCACTGCGGTCGTATCCGGCCTGACCTTAAACATGGCTTTTTCAATCTCCTCCCTTATCGGTTTTCCGCGATATATTTTTCCGCCATGTGGACTGCCACTGCGCCGTCCGCCACGGCGGTGACCACCTGACGGAGGGGCTTCGTCCGCACGTCGCCCACGGCGTAAACGCCGGGAATACTGGTTTCCGTGGTCTCTCCGGCCACGATATAGCCGCCGCCGTCCAGCTCCAGTTGACCCACCGCCAGCGCCGTGGCGGGCTGTCGGCCCACGCTGACAAATACGCCGTCGCAGTCCACCACGCTTTCCTCACCGGTGACGGTGTCCCGCAGGCGGACGCCGGTCAGCCTGTCCCCGGAAAGCAGCGCGGAAACGGTGCTGTTCCAGCGGAATTCCACGTTTTCGGCCTGTGCCAGCGGCTCGTGATAGATCTTGGTGGCCCGCAGGGTGTCTCTGCGGTGGACGAGGATCACTTTTTTCGCCACGCGGCTGAGAAGGAGGGCATCTGCCGCGGCGGAATTGCCGCCGCCCACCACGACCACCGTTTTGCCCTTGTAAAACATCCCGTCGCAGGCGGCGCAGTAGGCCACGCCCCGGCCCAACAGCTCCGTCTCTCCGGCAACGCCCAGCGTTCTGGGGTCTGCGCCGGTGGCCAGCACCACGGTTTTCCCCCGGAAGATCCCCTCGCTGGTCTCCACGAGCTTGGGAACCGCCGTCAGATCCATGCGGAGGACTTCTGCGTATTCGCTGCGTGCCCCAAAACGCTCCGCCTGCTTTTGCATCTTCTCCGCCAGAGAGAAGCCGTCGATCCCGTCCTCAAAGCCGGGATAGTTGTCGATCTGCTCGGTCAGGGCCATCTGCCCACCGGCGGACAGTTTTTCCAGCACGATGGTGTCCAGCCCCGCCCGTGCCGCGTACAGGGCGGCGGTGTAGCCGCCCGGGCCGCCGCCCACCACGAGCATATCATAAACATGATTGTTGTTCATATCTGAACCCTCCGTTATTTCGCCAAGGCTTCCTGAATGAAACGGTCGATTTCTGCCTTTGAGCCGGGCGCGGTGATGGAATCCACGGCCTTTCCGTTCCGGTACAGCACCAGAGTTGGGATGACCTCGATCCCCTCGGCCCCCGCCAGCCGCGGCTCCTCGTCAATGTTGATCTTGCCGACGGCGAGGCTGTCCGCGTATTCCTCTCCGATCTTCTCATACGCGGGGCCGATCCTCCGGCAGTAGCCGCACCAGGGTGCCCAGAAATCCACCAAAACGGGCTTTTCCTCCCGGATCGCCTGCTCAAACTGCTCCTGATTCATATTCATAGCTGCCATATCTGTCAGCTCCTTTCCTTTGTTTGGGTATTCTCAAGACTCCGGTCTCTCCCCACACCACATCGTGACCTCAACCTGAGATGACGGTAGCCATATAAAAAATATCTCCTATTTTCCTTACTCAGACTCTGACGGATAGGTTCTTCTTTTCTAATGGAACATACGCTCAACCGCTGATCGACGGTCGCGCATTTCACCGTTGCCTTGCTTCCCCCAGAGTCGTTACATGTGGTACACCGCAGCGGAGCGAAGTCCTTCCGGCAGGCCGTCGGGCGCAGCAGGTGAAAGTTCCCAGCGTACCTGCCCCGCCCACTGGGAGGCGACGGCGGAGAAGTGGAGCATGACAATACCGAGATCCAATGCGGCATCCAAATTATCGGTGTAGGCATCCTCCTGCTGCACCAAATAGATGCTGTGATCCTGCACAAGGAAGCCATAGGGCTGACGGTTGAGATAGCTGGGGGAGAGCGAAGCGGCGTAGAAGGACTGCCAGAGCATATCGTCGTAGAAGTCCATCATCTCGTCAAGCCCAGACTTGTTGCTCCAGCTCCCCATGTGAACCAAATCATGCACGCCCTTTTTGGGCGCGTAGTACTGCTGCTCGGCCCGCACATCGATCTGAGACATACTTAGGATATTCAGCCGCAGCTTTTTTGCGGTCTTTTCCCCGTAGCCAAAGGCAACGATTGCCGCCACCTCTAATGTGGTGGTGAGAGACAGTGCCTTTTTGATTTTGTCGCTGTCGGTGAAGGTCATCCAGCAGGTGTCAATGTCCAACTCAGTCAGCTTGAGGACGAGATCTTCCATCATGTAGCCGGCGTTGATGGCCGCATAGGAATGCGGGGCAGACATAAGGAGCAGGTAGTGCGGTGCTCCGATGAGAAATTGATTATAGCCCGCTGAGCTCTCCAGCGCCGGCTGTGCATCCTTGTCCAAGACGATCAACTCCGTTGCAATCTCCGGGACAAGACGGGGGCAGGTCTTTTCATAGTAGGATCGGAGCTGGCCGATAGCCTCGCTCGGAACTTCCTTTTCGCGGAATGCGTGAACGGATCTGCGATTTTGAATCATAGCGCTGTAATTCATAGTAGTATCTCCTATTCTGATGTCTTTGGTTTTCTTATAAATCGTCTATCAGTGCGGTGCTCTTGGCGTAGGCGGTACTGCGTGCCTCAAAGAAATCGGTCTTGACCATGTTGGCGTCGGCGTACTGGCTGACCCATTCCATGCTCTCCGGTTCGCTCTCAAAGCCTGGATACAATGCGGGATAGCCAAGGCTCGTCCAGCGGAGGTTGCCGAGATAGCGGATGTAATCGCTGATCATCTGCCGGTTCAGCCCCGGGATGTCGTCGCCGATCACATAATGCCCCCATGCGATCTCCTGCTCCACGCCCTCACGCATCATCTCGCGCAGCGCTTGTACGCTCTCGGCGGTGAACAACTCCGGCTGCTCCTTTTGCAGCTCCGTGATGATATTGCGGAACAGCCACAAGTGCGTGTTCTCATCGCGGTTTATGTAGCGAATCTCCTGCGCCGAGCCGGGCATCTTCCCGTTTCGGGAGAGATTGTAGAAGAACATAAAGCCGCTGTAAAAATAGATGCCCTCCAAAATATAGTTCGCCATCATCACGCGCAGCAGCGTGGGAGCGTCCTTCCGCTCCTGAAACTCGTTGTAGCAGTCCCCAATGAAGGTGTTGCGGCGCAGCAGATGCTCGTCCGTTTTCCATTGGTAGAGGATGTCATTGCGCTCCACGGGGGAACAGATGGTGTCGAGCATATAGCTGTAGCTCTGTGAGTGGACACACTCCTGAAACGCCTGAATGGACAGGCAGAGATTGACCTCGTTGGCGGTAATGTAGGCGCCGATATTAGGCAGGTTCGCTGTCTGAATGGAATCCAAAAAGACAAGAAAACTCAGAATTTTATCGTAGGCGCTGCGCTCGGCTGACAGCAGGCGGGGATAGTCCTTCACATCCTGCGAGAGATTGATCTCCTCAGGGATCCAAAAGTTGTTCATGGCCTGCCGGTACCAGTCGCTGACCCAAGCGTACTTCATATTGTTGAAGTCGTTGAGGTTGGTGGTATTGCCGCCGATCATGCGCCGCAGGCGCACATCAAGGTCGCCCTCCGGGTTAAAGAGGGGCTTTTTCTTCAGTTCCGTCATGCTATCCTCCTTATGACGAGCAGCTTTCGCAGTCCTCGACCTCAAGGGCCTTGCTGCGGACATAGTAAATGGTCTTGACGCCGGCCCTCCACGCCTCCAAATACAGTCTGAGCACCTGACGCATGGAATAGTCGTTGGTGATATAGAGATTCATGCTCTGCGCCTGGTCAATATGTCTCTGGCGAAGGCCCGCGGCGCGCACCGACCAGCTTTGGTCGATCAGATGCGCCGCCTTATAGTACCACCATGTATCCATAGAAAGCTCCGGAGCAACGCGGGGCAGCATGCTGCCCTTTTTTTCCTCTAAAAAGAATTTCTTCATAATTGGATCTATGCCCGCCGACGTGCCGGAGAGGATAGATGTGCTGGAGGTCGGTGCGACCGCCAGCAGATAGGCGTTGCGCATTCCCTGCACCGCCACCGTTTTCGCAAGCGCCCGCCACTTTTCGGAGGTATAACCCCGCTTTTCAAAATACGCGCCCGTCTGCCAGTCGCTGCCCTCAAAGAGCGCGTAACGACCCTTTTCCCGTGCCAGTGCTGTGTCCGCCTTGACGGCGGCGTAGTTGATGAGCTCGAACACTGCGTCGGTGAAGGCAAGGTGCTCATCGCTCTCCCAGCGGATGCCGCGCTTTGCCAGCATGTGGTGGTAGCCGCTGACGCCCAGGCCGATGCTGCGGTACTTCTGATTGGTAAGCCGCGCGTATTCCAACGGGTAGAAGTTGAGGTCGATCACATTATCCAGTGCGCGGATGGCCGTTTCCACCGTGCGTTCCATATAGGCCTCGTCCTCCACCGGCAGATTACCGAGAGACAGACTCGCCAGGTTGCAGACCACAAACTCACCTGGGCGTGTGGCCGTCACCACCACTGTGTCGCCGTTCTCCGTGTGCACCTCAGTGCTGATATGCTCGATGGGCGCCATGTTCTGCGCGATCTCCGTGCAGAGATTGGAGCAATAGATCATTCCCGTGTGGCCGTTTGGGTTCATACGATTTACGCTGTCGCGGTTGAAGGCGAAGGGCGTGCCGGTCTCCACTGCCGAGCGAAGCACCAGCCGCACGATGTCCTTGACGGTGACGCTGCGCTTTTCGATGCGCGGGTCATTGACGCAGTCCAGATACCGCTTCTCCCATTCCGTACCCCAGTAATCCTCCAGTGCGTAGCCCTTGACCGTGAGGATCTCATGCGGACACATGAGATGCCACGGCGCGTCTATGTTCTCCTCCGCCAGTCGCCAGAAGAGATCCGGATAGCACACGGCGGGAAACACATCATGCGCCTTCATGCGGTCGTCGCCGTTGTTGGTGCGCAGTTGAAGGAATTCCGGCAGATCCCGGTGCCATGCGTCTAAGTAAACCGCCACAGCGCCCTGCCGCATCCCCAACTGATCCACCGCCACGGCGGTGTCGTTGACCAGCCGGATCCAGCGGATAACACCGCCCGCCGCCCCTTGAAAGCCGCGGATGGTGCTGCCTGCAGCGCGCACCTTACCGAAGTACATCCCCATTCCACCGCCGAATTTAGAGACCTTTGCGAAGTTGTCCAGCGAGCGGTAGATGCCGTCCAGACTGTCCGGCACAGTGTCCACAAAGCAGCTTGAAAGCTGATGGTAGGGCTTTCGTGCGTTGGACATGGTAGGTGTCGCCATCGTGACCTCCATACGGCTGAGCATATCGTAAAAGCGTTTTACCCACCCCATGCGGTCAGAGCCTTCGTTCATAGCAAGATGCAGCGCGATACCCAAAAACATCTCCTGCGGTGTTTCCAGCGGCACGCGGCTGCGTGACTGGATCACATAGCGTTTGAGCAGCAGGTCAAGGCCGGAGTAGGTGAACAGCTCGTCCCGTTCCGGGCAGAGAAAGTCCTCCGCCATGGCAATCTCCTCGTGGGTATAGTGGGCAAGGATATAGTCACCGTAGAGTCCCTTATCCGTCAGATAGCGAAGCCTGCCATAGAGGTCGCCGACGCCGCGCCCCTCCCATTCCTGTGCGTTGCGACAGCGAAAGGAGTGGTTCAGAAGCCGCGCCGCGATGAACTCCCACTTGGGTGCCTCTGCCGTAGTCAGCTCTACCGCTGCCTTGGTCAGTGCCTCAGCCCGCTCATCCTCCGTCATGCCAGGGCGACAGAAACTCTCAAACTTCATTTGAAGCGCCGCGAGGGAGTAGACTTCCTCGGTAAAATCCATCTGGATGCGGCGCAGCACCTCGTCAAGCGAGTCATCCCCCACCGTCCGCGCGATGGTATGCCGGACACGGCGCAGCGCAGACCGCTTTTCGCGGTAGAGGATGTACGCCTTGGCCACCTCATAGTGTCCGCGCTCCATGAGCGTTCGCTCCACCTCGTCCTGCACACGTTCTACGGTGAGCGGCACTGTGACGGAGAGATTGTTGAGAACGGTGGCGAGGATCTCATCCATCTCTCTGCTCCCGATCTCCTTGCCCTGTCCGTCAAACGCCTTTTTCATGGCGTTGAAAATTTTCTCCTGTTGAAAGGGAACAGACTCCCCGTTTCGTTTTCTGATCTCCATTTCGATCCTCTCATCTTCTCCGGTCACTTCTCATGTCCTTTTGGGCAAAGAGCGGGCAAGCGCAGTATCACGCTTGCCCGCTCTGTTTTTGAAAGCCGGTTTTTCTGCAGCCGACGCGGCGGGGCTGTTTGTTGTCTGTTGTCTTGGTTTTGGCTTTCCTGCCAGTTACTTCATAGATTCCAGAATGGCGTCCGCCAGTGCTTCCAGCTCAGTGCGCTTGTCCGTGCCCATGGACGAGGCGAGGCTGAGCCGCTCGTTGAGCACCGTCATGTTCTTAAGCTCATCGTTGACGAATTTCTGCATGAGGTCACCGGACTTCACCGCCCATGAGCCGTTTTCAATGATGGCAAAGGTGCGGTTTTGCAGATTCAGTGCCTTCATATCCATGAGGAAGTCATGCATGGCGGGGTAGATGCCGAGGTTGTAGGTCACAGAGGCCAGGACAATGTGACTGTACTTAAACGCCTCGGAGATCAGCTGGGAGACATGAGTGGAGGACACATCGTACATCGCCACCTTGCTCATGCCCTTATCGCAGAGCGACGTCGCCAGCGCCTGCGCCGCGTTCTCCGTGTTGCCGTACATAGAGGCGTAGACGATGAGCACGCCCTGGGTCTCAGGGGCATAGCGGCTCCATGTGTCGTACTTTTCGATGAACCAGCCCAGATCCTTGCGCCACACGGGGCCGTGGAGCGGGCAGATGTACTTGATCTGATCCAAAACACCGCCGGCCTTTTTCAGCAGGAGCTGGATGTGGGGGCCGTACTTGCCCACGATGTTGGTGAGGTAGCGGCGGGCGTCGTCCAGCCAGTCCCGCTCGAAGTCCACCTCGTCGGCGAACAGCTTGCCGTCCAGCGCGCCGAAGGTGCCGAAGGCGTCGGCGGAAAAGAGGACGCCGTCGGTGACGTCGAGGGTCACCATGGCCTCCGGCCAGTGAACCATAGGCGCGCCCACAAAGGTGACGGTGTGCTTGCCGAAGGAGAAGGTGTCGCCCTCCTTCACCTCGATGCACTCATGTCCGTCCACATGGAAGCCGAACTGCCGCATGAGCATGAATGCCTTCTCGTTGGAGATCAGTTTCACCTTGGGATGGCGCAGCAGGATCTCCTCGATGCAGGCGGCGTGATCCGGCTCCAGATGGTTGACCAGCAGGTAGTCCAGCTCGCGGCCATCCAGCACATACGCCAGATTTTCCAAAAGCTGGCGGCAGGCAGACCAGTCCACCGTGTCAAAGAGCACCGTCTTTTCATCCAGCAGGCAGTAGGCGTTGTAGCTTACGCCCCGGGGAATGGGAAAGCAGTTTTCAAACAGGGCCAGGCGATGGTCGTTGGCGCCCACCCAGTAGAGGTCGTTCGTTACTTTACGCACGCAATACATCTTATCTTGCCTCCTTCACGGCCTCAAGCCTTTACAAATTGATCCTTCGTCTCCGCGCACTCGGGACACACCCACTCGGCGGGAAGCTGCTCAAAGAGCGTACCGGGCGCGATCTCGCCGTCCTCGTCGCCCAACTCCGGCACATACTCGTAGCCGCAGCCGCTGCAGACGTAGCGGTCGCCGATGGGGGCGGGCTTCGGCGGCGTGGGCCGCTTCATCTTTACCATGGGCGGCGCGGGCAGCTTTTCGCCGCTATCCAGCGCAGCAGTGAGCAGGGGCAGGATCTCCTCCACATCGCCCACGATGCCGTAGTCGCAGTTCTTGAAGATAGGCGCGTTACCGTTCTTATTGATGGCCACGATGGTGGAGGCGTCCTTGATGCCCTTAAGGTGCTGGGATGCGCCGGAGATGCCGCAGGCGATGTACAGATTGCCGGTGAACTTCTGACCGGACATACCCACATAGCGGTTCAGCGGCAGATATTTGAGAGTCTCCGCCACAGGGCGGGAAGAACCGATGGCCGCGCCGGCGGCCTTGGCCAGCGACTCTACCAGTTTCATGTTCTTTTTCTCCCCGATGCCCTTGCCCGCGGAGACCACCCGCTCCGCCTGCGGGATGGGCGTATCCATAGGGATGCCCACGGAGAAGTCGTGACCATCCTTCTTCAGCGCCGCCACAAGGTCGGCCACCTGCTGGGCAGCATCCCCCTCCCGGAAGATGGTCTTTTTGCGAATGCCGGTGATGGGCGCGGGTTTCTTGGCCGCCGAACGGCTCTCGCCGCCGGAGCTCTTGCCCAGCCTGCCCAACAGATGAGAGGCGATGACCACCCGCTGGATCTCGTTAGTGCCCTCGTAGAGGGTGGTGATCTTGGCGTCGCGGTAGGCCCGTTCCACCTCCATGCCCTTGAGGTAGCCGCTGCCGCCGTGGATCTGCAAGGCATCGTTGGTGACCTCCAGCGCGATGTCCGAGGCGTACATCTTCGCCATGGCGGACTCCATGCCGTAAGGCGCGTGCTGCTCCTTCAGCTCCGCCGCGGAGTAGATGAGGAACCGGGCGCAGCGCAGCTTGGTGGCCATATCCGCCAGCTTGAAGGCGATGCTCTGCTGGGCCGCGATGGGCTTGCCGAACTGGATGCGCTCCTTGGAATAGCTCAACGCGTGCTCAAACGCGCCCTGGGCGATGCCCAGCGCCTGCGCGGCGATGCCGATGCGTCCGCCGTCCAGCGTGGACATGGCAATCTTGAAGCCCTCGCCCTCCTTGCCCAATAGGTTTTCCTTGGGAACCTTCACGTCGTTGAAGATCAGCTCCGCCGTGGAGGAGGAGCGAATACCCATCTTGTCATAGTGGTCGCCGAACTCAAAGCCCTTCCAGCCCTTCTCCACGATGAAAGCGGAGATGCCCCGGGTGCCGATGTCCGGCGTGGTGACGGCGAAAACCACATAGGTGTCCGCCTTAGGGGCGTTGGTAATGAAGATCTTGCCGCCGTTGAGGAGGTAGTAGTCCCCCTTATCCAGCGCCGTGGTCTCCGTGCCGCCGGCGTCGGATCCGGCGTTGGTCTCCGTAAGGCCGAAGGCGCCGATCTTCTCGCCCTTGGCCAGCGGAACCAGATATTTCTTCTTCTGCTCCTCGGTGCCATAGGCGAAAATGGGCCATGAGCCGAGGGAGACGTGGGCGGAGAGGATTACGCCCGTGCCGCCGTCCACACGGGCCAGCTCCTCCACCGCGATGGCGTAGCTCAGAGCATCAAGACCGGCACCGCCGTACTCCTTGGGGTAGGGAATGCCCATCCAGCCCAGCTTACCCAGCTTCTTGACAGCCTCCTCGGGAAACTCATTGTTCTGATCCATTAAAAATGCGAGGGGCTTGATCTCCTCCTCCGCAAAACTCCGGATCTTCGCGCGCAGCTCTTCGTGCGCCGACGTGGTTTGAAACAGCATACGGGTACCTCCTTTTAAAATTTTACAGCTTGCTTGTATCTTGGGGATCGGATCCGCCGGTCAGCAGCCTGCGCAGGCTCACGGCACGGAACGCCTCGTCCTGCTTTTGCTGCAAGGCCGCCAGCTGACAGTGGATGGCGCACCGCCCATGCTTGTCCTGCCAGCGGCATTCATATCCCGGCTCCATGCAGGCGCACAGGATGCCCCGCTCCCCCACGACCCCCATGAGATCGTAGAGGGAGGTCGCGTCCAGATCGCAGGACAGCTCGCAGCCGCCGAGAGCGCCGCGGCTCACCCGCACCAAATTGCCGGCGGAGAGCTTGCGCAGAATCTGGTAGGCAAACTGATTGGGGATCAATTCCGTTTCCGACATCTCGGCCACCGAATGCTTCTCCCCGTCCAGCAGCACCCGCAAAATGCGCAGCGCGTAGTCCGTCTCTTTGGTGATGATCATGTCCCGCATCCTCTTTTCGCTTGCTTGTACTGCCATCATATCAATCTTGATAAATTTTGTCAAGATAATTTTGAAATGATTATTGCAATAACACAGACCGCCCCAGCCCGGGTCAGCTTCGCTTTCCATTCAGCGAAAAGCCATGTTCCTTACAATTATAGAAGCCGAAAAAGCTGTGCCGTGGCAGTCCGCCGAAAGCAGAAAAGACTATGCCTGAAAACCAGAAAGCGGAGAAATGGTTGGGGCTCGCAGCGGTCGCCCATCCAAGGCGGATGAGGCGATCCCTAGCAAGTCCAATGCAAGCACCAAAGTGCGTGCTTTTCATTTTATATCCGACGCATTATGTTAAGATGTGCAGTAGATGTTCCATTTTGCTGTCCCATTCTCTGCTGGAATCGGCGCACTCTTTCAGTTCAGTTTCGACTTCAGCATTTATCGGCAAGTTTTTCTTATAGCGGATGGTATGCTCAAGGCTTGCCCAGAAGTCCATAGCGATTGTACGGAGTTGTATCTCCACCGGCACATGGATCTCTTTTTCCGCAAAGAATACCGGCAGCCGGATCGTCAGGTGCAGACTGCGATAGCCATTTGGCTTAGGGTGTGAAATATAATCTTTCTCCGTGATGATTTCAATGTCGGACTGTTTTTTTAAGCACTTTGCCAAAAAGAACACATCCTCCTCGAAAGAGCAGATCACCCGCACACCGGCAATATCCATGATATTTGCCTGCATGGTCGGAAAATCCAGAGAAAGTCCGCGCTTCTGCATCTTATTCATAATGCTGGACGGCGACTTCAAGCGACTTTTCATACTTTCTATCGGATTGCGATCATGCTGCAATGAAAACTCTTCGTTTAGAATTTCCAACCTGCTTTCCAGTGCTTTCAGCGCACATCGGTATTGCAGCATGACTTCCTGATACCTGCGATTTTCGCTTAAAAGGCGCTGGCACTGCAGATCATCTAAGCCTTTATCTGCCGCAACCGTCAAGCCAAATAAATTTTCACTCATAGTTTCTCCATTCCGCAGGGATAGGCGCTCCGCGCTGTCTGCTGCTCTTGTGTTACGACCTGATAAAAACTGTATCCGCCGGAGAGATGGGAACAGCTGAAACCATACTGCGTCAAAAGTCGGCAGGCCAGATAACTGCGAAGCCCTGTCTGGCAATTCACATAAACAGGCTTACCCCGGTCTAACTCGTCCAAATGCTCCCGCAGATCGTCCAGTGGAATATTGCGGAATCCATTCAAGTGCCCACGCCGATATTCGCCTTCCGTACGGACGTCCAGCAGCGTCGCACTGCCATCGCAGGGCAAGTCCTCAACATCATTCCAATGGAACTGCTGCACTTTCCCGCTCTCCAAATCCTCGATCATAAAACCGGCCATATTGACCGGATCCTTGGCAGAGGAATAGGGCGGCGCATAGGAAAGGTCAAGTTCCGTCAGTTCCAAAGCTTTCATTTTTGCGCGAATGGCCGTTGCCAGTACATCAATACGCTTGTCCACGCCCTCGCCGCCAACGATCTGCGCACCGAGCAGCCGCAGGCTTTCTTTTTCATACAGCACCTTCATTGCCATAGACTGTGCACCGGGTTGAAGTACCAATATCTTGACGT
>OGZC01001606.1_pt1 | contig 11963 bp, 13 predicted proteins | sample 1576751 | NCBI WGS metagenome assembly OGZC01 (sample SAMEA3541486, study PRJEB24748) | human gut metagenome | biome: human gut; feature: human-associated habitat; material: faeces | place: China | collected 2012
AATGCAGATCAGGTTAAATTAATGGATATTGAACCACAGGATTTGATAGACCGTTTGAATACAGGAAATGTATACAGACAGACCCAGGCAAAACAGGTGGTAGAAAATTTTTTCACAATAGAAAATTTGACAGCTCTTCGGGAGATTGCACTGCGGCGATGTGCGGACAGGGTGAATATCCTCACAGAAAATGCCCGCATTAAAAATCATGGAGATTATCATACAGACGAACATATTCTTGTTTGTCTATCTTCTTCTCCATCTAATGCAAAAATTATCCGTACCGCCGCAAGAATGGCTTCTGCTTTCAAAGGAAAGTTTACGGCTCTGTTTGTAGAAACACCGGATTTTTCAGTGATGAGCGAGGAAAATATAAAACGCCTTCGTTCAAATGTTCGTCTTGCTGAGCAGCTTGGGGCAAAAATTGAAACAGTTTATGGAGAAGATATTCCGTTTCAGATTGCGGAATTTGCCCGTTTGTCCGGTGCGTCAAAGATTGTGATCGGGCGAAGTTCTGCTACAAAACGGCATTTGCTCAGCAAACCGACACTGACAGAAAAACTGATTGATTATGCCCCTAACTTGGATGTGCATATTATTCCGGATACGGTTTCTAATGCTGCAGTGTATCAGTTAAGAGGGGGCAGGAAAAAGAACCATATCGTCTTCTCTGCCACTGATACATTAAAATCTACTGCGATTCTGATTTTATCCAGTTTAGTCGGAATGATTTTCCATAATCTTGGATTTGGCGAAGCAAATATTATTACTGTTTTTGTTTTAGGCGTTCTTGTCACCGCTGTCATCACGAAACATCAGGTATACAGCCTAATTTCCTCGATTGTAAGTGTTTTGATTTTTAATTTCCTGTTTACGGAACCCCAATTTACCTTGCAGGCGTATGATCAGGGTTATCCTGTTACCTTTATTATCATGTTTTTGGCGGCATTTTTAACCGGTTCTCTTGCTATACGGATTAAAAACCAAGCAAAACAGGCGGCACAATCTGCTTACCGTACCAAAGTGTTATTTGATACAAGCCAGCTATTGCAACAGGCAAAAGATAAAAATGAAATTGTATCCACAACTTCAAATCAGCTCATTAAACTCTTGGGAAAAGATATCGTTTTTTATTTAGCTGATGGCGAAGTGTTGGATACGCCGCATATTTTTTCTGTAACTGAGGAAAATTTGGAATCATGTATTTCCGAAAATGAAAAGGCCGTTGCCGGCTGGGTATTGAAAAACAATAAACGTGCCGGATCCACAACAGGAACGCTTTCCAATGCAAAATGCCTGTACCTTGCTGTTCGCAGTAGCAGTATGGTATATGGAGTTGTTGGAATCGTGATGGGGGAAATACCTCTTGATCCATTTGAAAACAGTATTCTACTGTCCATTCTCGGAGAATGTGCTCTGGCTTTGGAAAATGAGAAAAATGCCCGCGAGAAACAGGAGGCGGCTGTCCTTGCAAAAAATGAACAGTTGCGAGCGAACCTGTTGCGTGCTATTTCACATGATTTGAGGACACCGCTGACATCCATTTCTGGTAATGCCAGTAACCTTTTGTCCAATGGCGATTCCTTTGATAATGATACAAAAAAGCAGCTATATACGGATATTTATGATGATTCTATGTGGCTGATAAACCTTGTAGAAAACCTGCTGGCTGTAACCCGGATTGAAGAAGGACGGTTGAATCTCCGTATAACGGAAGATTTGATGGATGACGTGATTACAGAAGCGTTACATCATATTAACCGAAAGAGTGAAGAACATCATATTTCCGTTGAAAGCAAAGAAGAATTTCTTCTTGCAAAAATGGATGCAAAGCTTATTGTTCAGGTAATCATCAATATTGTTGATAATGCTATCAAATATACCCCTAAAAACTCTCATATTGTTATTCGGACAGAAAAGCGGGGAAAACAAGCGATCGTATCTATATCGGATGACGGAAACGGAATTGCCGACGAAATAAAGCCACGGATATTCGACATGTTCTACAGTGGCGCAAATCAAATTGCAGACAGCCGCCGAAGTTTAGGACTCGGATTATCTTTGTGCAAGTCCATTATTAACGCCCACGGCGGAGAACTTACTGTTTCAGATAATCTGCCGCACGGAACAGTATTTACATTTACATTACCGGCAGGGGAGGTCAAAGTATATGAATAAGTCACTAATATTAGTTGTAGAAGATGACACATCTGTCAGAAATTTAATTACAACAACCTTAAAAGCGCACGAATACCGATATCTGACGGCAGCCGATGGTCAATCGGCAATTTTAGAAGCATCTTCACACAATCCTGACATTGTTTTACTTGATTTAGGACTTCCTGATATGGATGGTGTTGAGATTATTAAAAAAATCCGTACTTGGTCAAACATGCCGATTATCGTAATCAGTGCTCGCAGTGAAGATACCGATAAAATTGATGCGTTGGATGCTGGTGCAGATGATTATTTAACAAAGCCATTTTCTGTTGAGGAACTGCTTGCCAGACTAAGAGTCACGCAAAGAAGGTTATCAATGATGCAAAATGTATCTCCTGCCGAAACGGTTGTTTTTGTAAACGGAAAACTTCGTGTAGATTATGTTGCAGGTTGTGCCTATTTGAATGAAGAAGAGTTGCATTTAACACCTATTGAATATAAGTTGCTTTGCCTGTTGACAAGAAATATAGGAAAAGTTCTGACCCATACTTTCCTTACGCAAAGCATTTGGGGAAGTAGTTGGGATAATGATATTGCCTCCCTTCGTGTGTTTATGGCGACACTTCGTAAAAAAATCGAGAAAGAACCGAACTCTCCACAATATATCCAAACACACATTGGCGTGGGGTATCGGATGCTGAAAGTTGAGTGAACTTCACAACACCATAGTTAAAGTTGGAATATAAGTTGTAGATTTGTATACGAGACCCGTACGCACGGTTCAATGGGAGGGGCGAGAAAAGATATTCTTCCTCTCCCTATTAAATAACTAAACACTAGGCGTTTGCGAAACGCCAAACACCGCATAAATACGGCATTTAACTCACTTTGGCAGAAATTTTTGAAGATTGCCAAAATAAATTCGACAACGACAAATATCAGTTTCTTTCTCTTCTTGATGAAGCCATCAACCTTGATGAAATTGTTCCTGTTTCTTTTGTTTCTCCAGCGTATTTTTTCAATCCCGACTGACACGCTTCTGATTGTGTTCTTAAAATACTCTCAGGAACTTCGTAATTTCTGCGGCTTTGATGTTGTACCAGATGGTTCAAAATTCACTCACTTTAAACAGGATTTCTTGGCGGACTTACAATCTATGTTGCCCGGTACGTGTCTGCCTCTGAATAAAATACTGATGCCAGCTGGAAGAGAGTGTTCATATCTGATATTTCTTTTAATGGCAGAGTACAGTATTTATCCAGTTTGCTTCTGATTGTAAACAAAATCTGGCAGCGATATTTTAATACTACTGACAGAAAGCTGTCCTGTGTGGCAGTGACATTAAAATTATCTATTGACGAAGGAATAGACGAGGACAGTGAGAGACAGGCAAAGGAACTGCTTGTGAAATTGGCAGAATACAAGCCGCTTGCTAAGATCGAGGAACTGGAGGAACAGAATTATAACATGATTGATGACAGGCTTAATAATGGGGTGGAGAAATTCAATCGTGAGGAAGAAAAGAAAGAACAGCGGGAAAAACCGCAGGCACGTTCTTCCCTAAAAGAGCGACTTGCAGCCAAACAGAAGGAAGCAACACAGGGAAACAATAAGGATACGAAGGAACTGGAAAAATCAAAAAATTCACATAGGGAGATGTAGGATGATGAATAAATTCACAGTAGAAGAAATCAATTTCATGTGTGTTTTTGAGACACAGAACAGAATGAAGATGATGGAAAAAATCAGACGGATAATGCCGTACATAAAGGACAGCGATATGGAAGATCTTTCTAGGCAGGTGTTGAGAAAGTTGGATGGCATGACAGATAAGGAATTTGCGGAAAATTCATTAGAAGCGGTAGAAGAATAGCGGTATCGAGTGGGTAGTCAGTTGCAATGGCTGGCTACCTGCTTTTTTAATTTGGCAAATTTTTGACATATAAAATTGATTGAGAAAAATCATGGGGTAAGGTGTAGGGTAAGGTGTTATGTTTTGATTGATTTTAAGATTGATGAGCTTACACATCAGGATTTAGGACAGATGCAGATGTATGTAAATTATTATGATCGCTATGAAAAAATTGAGGGAGAAAATCCAACAATAGGTATTTTACTCTGCAAGCAAAGTGATGAGGCTCTGGTAGATTTGACACTTCCGGAAAATGCTAATATTTATGCAAAAGAGTATAAATTATATTTGCCGGATAAGAAACTGTTACAGAAAAAATTAAAAGAATGGTTAGATGAAGAACAAAATTGATTCAGAGGGGAGAGTGCTATCTATGGGATAGGATTCTCCCCCATTTTTATAAGCTGTGATTTCTGTTTTTTGTCTGTTGTGCCTGCACCGGATCGGGCTGCGTCTGACCGAGGTATTGATTCAGATTTTCCAGTTTTCGGTTTAATGATTGAACCTCTTTTTCACATTTCTTGTAGGTGGAAGTCAGCTCGCTTTTCTGCTTCATCAGTTCCTGATACTCTGCTTTTAGCTTATCGACATTCAAGCCCTTTAAGTTTATGCCAGCTTGTTCAAGCATGTGTCTTGCGCCACCATAAAGGATAATTTGGCTTTCGTATCTGCGGAAATATGCGTCCGGGTTCTTGGCTTTTTTGTAGCCGATATGATAGGAGCGGTTGTCTTTGTACTGCTGTGCATATTTGATGATTTCTGCAAGGTCTTTGATGCGGTGTTCCAGTTCCACCACGCTCTGCTTTGCAGACTTTCCGGCTTCGGTTTTCACCGCAATTTTGTGTTCCAGTTCTGCAAGGGAGCCGACTTCATTATAGCTCTGTGCGGCGATTTTTAAATTCTCAATGGCAGCCCACCTTTGCAGTCCCAGACTGCTTCTAAATTTCTCGTCCGAGGTGTCAATGAGCCTGCGGGCAGAGTAGTCCCTTTTGGGGATTACTGCCTTTCGCTCCCGTTTCCTTTCGATGCGTTCCTTGATACGTTCTTTTGTGTATTCCTTACCCAAAGACCTTGTACTGCCACGCACAAAACGCTCTTTATCCAGAGGGCGGAATGAGATGTATTTGGTAGCTCCTTCTTCAAAAGTTTCCCCTTTGATTTCATACCCTTTGGCTCTCATCAGAAGCAGAAATTCTTCGTAAGTGGAAGCCGACTTGATGCAGAAATTGATGTCCTTTCTGATCTGCGTTTTCCACGCAGAACCATTCTGGTCGGACTGCCATTCTTCGTATTTTCTGCCACGCTGGGCACCCGGAATGATGACGGAAAGATTGTGTTCCTTGCACAGTTCATCACTCAGTTTACGGATGTGGTAATAGGACTGTTTGCAGTCGTGATATTTGTTATGTTCGATGTTGTCAGCGGCACAAAAAATGATGTGATTATGAACGTGTTCTTTGTCAATATGGGTGGTAACAACATACGAATATTTTCCCTCTAAAAGTTTATCTGCAAGCTCCTTTCCAATGTGGTGCGCTTCTTCAAAACCGACCTCTCCCGGAGCAAAAGCCTGTATCAGATGATAGGCTTTGTTGGGACTGTTTTCCCGGCAGTGGTCGAGGGTATATTTGAAGTCATAAGCTGCGGTTTCCGGAGAACAGGCATAAGAGGAAACGAACATTTTTTCATCGGTCTTTTCGGGGTTGCAGATGTAGTCTATCGCTTTATCAACGGTTGCTTTGATAGCATGGATTTTTGTGTACGCCATACTTTATTCATCAACTCCTTTACTTCGTTTATATCCTCTTGATAAATGTTTCCGGTGCTGTTTACCCTCTTTGCGATCTGGTTTAAATTGGAGCTGATACGTCCCAACTCCGTATTATAATTTCGCAGGTAACTGTAATCAACATCATACACATATCCATATAAGATCAGCTTGCGCAGGAACGCAGACATACTCTTCATGCCGGATGCTTTGAATTTGGTGTTGAGGATGTACTGCTCATCATCACTGAGATAAAATTGCACCGGATTAGTGCGGTTTCGGTTTGCCATTGTGCCACGTCCTTTCTAAATTTGGGTACAAAAAAACTGCTGTAAAATGTTCGATTTTTACAACAGTCTGTTTCGTGTTTTATTCAATTTTGGGTGTAATTACCCATAGCAAATTGTAGCAAAGACAGTAGGAAAGGTCAAGGTATTCCACCGGAAAACCGAAGAAAAATCAAGAGAGGGTTAGGGATACTTCCCTATGGAAATTCAACCACACAGACGATAGGAAAGTGTGGGGGATTTCGCCTGTGTCATGATACAGGCAGTGCTTGCTAAGGTTGTTTTTTTGCCACTCCAGGAGGGTGTGGCGGATAGCAAATGTGGATAGTAAAGTAATAATATCAATATGACGATATAGAAAATACGAGGAAGCATTGTATTTCAAAGAGTTTGAGATACAGTGCTTTTGTGTATTAACAGGAGCAAATGGTTTACTGCTTTTCTTTTTAATCGTATTTCGTGTTAAAAAATCGTATTTGGTGAAGAAATACCATAATATTTTATTTCATGTGATATCTTTTATAGGTGAGATTTGAAACAGAATAAAGATTGAGCCGATATATAAATGAGAAAGAAGGTGAGTGTTATGCTGGAAATTGTTGTCTGTGATGACGATATGGCAGATCTTGAGTGTGCAGTGACTATGCTGCATAAGATTTTTACAAGTCAAAAGATTGCTTATCATATAGAGCAATTTGCGTCTGCAAATCAAATGCTTGAAAATATCAGCAACGTTGATATCGGAATTTTAGATATTTCGATGGAAGAACTGAATGGTATTAAACTGGGGAGAAAATTGAAAGAAAAATTTCCAGATGTGAAATTAGTGTATATTACGAGTTATGAAGAATATTGTATGCAGGTCATTAACGAAGTTCACGCATTTTCATTTCTATGTAACCATTGGAATATGATAAATTGGAAATGCAGATGTTGGAACTACTGGATCAACTGCCGGATACCGGAGCAGAAAAGGATTTTTATAAAGTGACGGACAGCAATGGGAAAGAGTATCTGTCAATCAAATTGAAACTCAGGGACATTTTATATTTTGAATACATAAAAAGATCAAGAAAAGTACTGATAGCGTTGTCTGATATCACATATGAGTATGACTGCATTTTTGAAAAACTGGTTGAAGAACTGCAGCCCTATGATTTTGTTGTGAATTGCAGGGGAAATCTGGTTAATTTAAGGCATATTGAAAAAATAAAAGGCTTTACCATTTATATGGATAATGGAAAAGAACTCCAGATTGCGCAAAAGAGAAGCAGCGATTTTAGAGAAGAAGTAAATAAATTTTTGCAGAAAAATTCATAGGAGAAACGATGAATACGATTTTACTGATATTATGTAATGCTCTTTCCTGTTTTATCATAAGTAACATACTGTTCCAGTTTATGAATGGAAAGTATAAAAGGAGCAGTCAAAATAGATATGCATATATTGTGATCGAGGCTGTCACAGTGATTTTTACAACCTGTATCAATATGCTCAATCATTCCATATTAAATTTGGTGGTCTGGGGCGTGTTGACGGGGATAATAGCATATGCTCTGTATTATGAGGATATGGATAAACCGTTAAGACGTATCATTGAATGTGAGGCATTGGTATTTTGCATGTCTGTCTGTGAATCATTAGGAGTGATTCTTTTACAATGTATTTTGCAGGCAGCAGATATAAAAAATGTGAATGAAACGATGCTTTACTGCCTTGAGGTAACATTTTCAAAAGTAATACTTATTTTTTTGTATTATACATTCATAAACAGGTTTGTGAAAAAGAGCGATATTCCTTATGCAAAGACAAGGTACATCATGTATGGAATTATACTCCTATACAATCTGATTAACATGGGTGTAATTGTAGAGAATTTTAAAAATGGAGAAGAAAATTACTTATGTGCAGTCAATATGGGGTGTATTGTTCTGGCAGATCTATACCTTTTATATTTTGTTAAAATGGCAGATGAAAAGAACTATTATGAAAAGCAGCTCATCGCTTTAGAGCAACAGGCAAAGGTACAATACGAATACTATTTGACCCAGGCAAAAAAGTATGATCAAACCATTCAGATATTACATGATGTAAATAAGCATATTAAAGCAATCGAAGGATTATATGGTGCAGAGCAGGGGAATACGGCAGGAGAATATGCAGCGGAAATCAGAGAACTGTTAAAGCCGCTCATTCCGGTTCAATACACAGAAAATCCAATATTAAACATTCTTCTTACCGATAAAGAATCCGTTATGAGGGAAAAAGGTATTTCAGTAACCATAAAGGTGGATAATGTGAATCTGAATTTCCTTGCACCAATCGACATTACAACTATTTTTGGAAATTTATTAGATAATGCGATTGAGGCAGCAGAGAAGCTGGAAGGAGAGAAATATATTTCGATTAAGATTGGCTCATACCATAAAATGATAGCTGCCAGCATCGAAAATAACTGCGGGGAAGTAAAGTGGAAAAATGGTTTTCCGGTATCAGCGAAAGGAAAAGGCGGTGGAATAGGACTGCTGAATGTTCAGAGCAGTGTAAAAAAATATGATGGAAATTTAATATTGAAAAGTGATGGAAATAAATTTATTGCTGAGTTATTCCTCAATTCATAAAAAGAGCATTCGTGCTCTTTTTTGGTAAAAAGTCTTACTTCGTGCAAAAAAATCGTACTTGGTGCAGAAAAGGTAAAATATTAGAAGTGGGTTGTCGATAGAAAAAGAAAAATAAAGCGGATGATAGATATAAAAAATTTAATGATGGGAGGTTTCGATTATGTCAAGAATTACGGACTACGGTTTTTTATTTCAAACGACATTTGGAACATCAAAAACAAATTTAGTCAACAATATTCAGTTGTCCCAAATGAACAGCAGTTCTGTACAGAAACAATTAAAAGCAGCAGGGATCGACACAAACAGTAAAAAGTATAAAGCAGCACTGAGTGAGATGATGAAGAATGGAAACGGTGCAATGTTTACAAATGTTCAGGCAATTAAGAACCTGATGAGCCAGTATGACAAAAACGGAGACTGGATTGATCCGAATACCGGATTAACAGGACTTGCTGTAACGGATGAGAACAGAAACAGTTATAAACATATCATTTCTATTCCAGAGAGCAGCCGGGAAGAAATGTTTGAACTGGCAAAGAAAGAATTCTTAAATGAAAACGGTACTTTAAATGGTGATACTACCAAAAGGGAGAGTGTATATAACAATTTATACAGAAAAATGGATAAGGATGACCGCTTATCAGCAGGCTGGACAATGGAACAATATGAACATCAATACAGACAGGCATTTGCAGAAGCAGCAAAAGCCGCTGATCCTACATGGAAAGCTGGGAAACCAATACCGGCTGGTGCATTGGATGGCATTACCAGAGAGTCTGTTGAGAGTGGCAAGAAATCAGTAGATATAAAAATATAGTATGTTTTTTATGTGGAATATATTTCATTTTTGAAGGAGGTTGCTAATATGAGAATATCAGAAAAAGCTAAAAAGACGGTTTCAAGAAAAACGTTTATGGCAGTTGTTGTAAGTATGATGGTTTGTTTGCTTTTTGTAACACCAGTATTTGCAGCTTCAAGTTTTTATAGTAAGACAACTACTAAGCTGAATGCTATTAATGGAGGAAAATCAACAACCAGCAGGTTGGTGGAGTGACTTGGTTGACAATAATCCACCATCAGGATCAATTGATGGAAACTATGCAACATCTGTTACAGTACATTGGGTAAGTGGTATTTCTTATGTAAATGCTAGTTGCACTACAATGACACAGATGACATTGGATTATTTAGTTCCTTTCGGAATAATAGTGGGCTAAATATTTAGAAAGATAAATAAATTACGGATGGTATTTTTATACCATCCGTGGATTCCAAGAGGTGACGATAAGATGGGACACTATGTACATTATATAGGTGGCGGAATAGTAGATAGTAAAATATATGAGACAGGAAATGCAGCAAAAAGTTTTAAATCGCCGATGAAAGAATTAAATGAGCAAACGGTGTTAATAGAAAATGCCAAAACAAATAAGAATGATAGTTATCATCAGCATACGAAATACGATGATCAGGTAGATCGCTATTACAGTACATATGATATAGGAACATTGTTGCATAATAATGAAAGTTATTTAGAGGGAACAATCGATTCAAAATATGATGTAGATTACTATTCTTTTTCTTATCCGCAAAAAAGTTTTTACTCTAAAATGGGTATATCTTCAGAGATAACGATTTCATTGGAAAGCAAGAATAGTCAGGCATATAATTTAGTATTGTACGATTTATATGGCAATCAGATTGGAATAGCGACAGATGATGGACATGGTAATAAACAGCTTACGGTACCTAATTGGGACTGCGTTACATCAGATTATGTGATCAGAGTAGAAAATTCCAATATGACATCGGATTCCGGGGAAGGTTCCTATAGAATAAAAATTACGGAAACGAAAAACAGGGATACTTCAAGTAGTAATGTGCAGCACTCACAAGAAATAGCAAATGCAGATAATTCAGAAGAAAAAAATGCAATAAAGCAGAAATATGAAAAAACATATCAAAGCGAAATTGACAAATTACATCAGATGCAATTTGAAGCGTTGCCGGAAGATGAAAAATATTCGGGAACGGATAGTGTAGAAGAATTATTAAATAAGATGAAAAAGGGGGAGCAGTTAAGTGTGTCGGAAATGGCATATGTGAAAATATTTGCCAATTTATCTGATTATGAGAGAGCAGAGAAGTCGAATTATATAAAAAACGATTTTTATGCAGAAATAGAAAGAATAGCAAATGAAAAAGGAATTGAACTGCCAGATACATCATGGAAAATTGAAATAGATGTATCTGGAACTATTACGATTAACGGGGACATTACAGAAGAAAACAAAGAACAGATAAAAAATATGATATCGGAAAATTTTGCTGATGATATGTGGGAAAAATATATTCAGACAGCAGATATTTCTAACACACAATATAGATTAGTAAATGCTTACTATGAAGTGGAACAGTTCATTCAGAAAGCAACAAATGGACAGTATTCATTTGACGATATAAACGTAGATGACAATGGGAAGATTACCGGACTTCCAGAGAAAATGTGTAAAATAATGAACTCCCAGGAAGCCAATGCGAAATATGAGGAAATACGAGATAATATCTATATGCTGACGGATTATAAAAATCAATATGGATTGGAGGATATTCTTGCATTTAAGGCAGGGTATAATATTTCGGACTCTGAGGTAAGTACTGTGGGTACATCTGGCAATAATAGTGTTATGGATAATGCAGGATACTATAAAAATATGAAAACTATAATATAATGATAGAACCTAATAGAAATGGCGGGTTTAAAAGACATGAATCAGTTGATTACATATCAGTATGAAGCTGATAGTATGGACAGACAATGGTATTCTATACTGTAGCAATATAATTTGGGGGGAAAATATAGGAAATGTGCCGTCAAGATGATGGCACATTTTCTATATATATGATATTTATTTAGAGCCTATTTAGATAATATGCAGAGTACTTTATATTTATTTAATGGAAAAATAAAAATTACCGATATAGTAGGAAGATAGGAAGAAGGTGAGTAATATGCTGGAAATTGCTGTTTGTGATGACGATATAGCAGATCTTGAGTGTGCAGTGAATATGCTGCATAAGATTTTTACAAGTCAAAAGATTGCTTATCATATAGAGAAATTTATGTCTGCAAATCAAATGCTTGAAAATATCAGTCGTATTGATATCGGAATTTTAGATATTTCGATGGAAGAACTGAATGGTATTAAACTGGG
>OGZC01001611.1_pt1 | contig 11945 bp, 10 predicted proteins | sample 1576751 | NCBI WGS metagenome assembly OGZC01 (sample SAMEA3541486, study PRJEB24748) | human gut metagenome | biome: human gut; feature: human-associated habitat; material: faeces | place: China | collected 2012
ATCCCAATGTGCCTACAATAGCCACGAAATTGAAGACTTTTCCTGTGAGCAGCATAGCTTTGGACTGAGCCTCGGAGTGGAAGTATTTCAGCTTTTGACAAGAGTGGGAAGTTTTGACGTAGATGATCTGTTACTGAATACGATCGGCGGAATTTTAGGATATGTATTGTTTTTGATCTGTAATGGGATAAGGAGAAAATATGATGGCAGGAGAAAAAAAGGAAAAAAAGGAAAATAAGGAAAATAAGGAAAAGAAAGAGAAGAAAGAGAAGAAAGAAAAAATCAGACAGGCAAGACAGGGAAAAAGTTCTTGTATGTATGCGATTTTTTCATTGTTTGTTCTTGTATTGTTGATTCTTCATGCGTATACAATGCGTGAGAAAACGGCAGATATTACAGGTGCATTGGGACTGATCGATATGATGTTTACAGTTTTTGGAATCCGGGCAGGTTTTAAGGGACGTCAGGAGCCGGAAAAAAGACATTTTACGTGCTGGCTCGGAATCGTACTTAACGGGCTGGTATTGCTGGTTCTGATCATGATATTTTTAGGAGGACTTTCATAGATGAAATTGGAAACATGGCAGCGGGATAGAAACGAGAGATGTATGGAACGCCACCAGCTCTCAATAGAAAGACTGCAGATGATCGATCAGGAAGAGACTGTGCAGGACAGGTATCGGCCGTATTTCCGGATGTGTGCCGCTTTTTTGCTCAAACTGGAATCACTTCGCAGAACAATAGAAGACCACAGTTTTGAAACCTTCACTCTGGAAGAGAGGAAGAGATGGAATCAGGAGCTGTATGTAGATATTCTGGGGGAAAACTATAAGAAGAGTTTTGCTGATCCGACATATGCGGTAAAGATGCTTTCAGAAGTCTATGGACAGCTCCTGAGTTTTTTGTATACAGAATTGCGCAGCGGGATTCTTTATGCATTTTCGAACAGACTGGATTATCTGACGATCTTAAATGAGTTGTTTCTGGAGATCTATCAGTGTTTTGAAGCGCAGGAACAGCCGGAATACAGGAATTTAAGAGAGTGTGTGTACTGGTATGCAAGCGATTACTGCGATGTATTTCTGGCAGATCATCTCAGAGAGTCCATAAATCCAGTGTACACAAAATCAGTCATTGACAGGATCAGGGAAATGGATCTTTCAGATAACCGGTATCTGTATTCTTACGGGGAATATGTGGGAGAGAAAGAACTGGAAACGGCAGAATATTTCAGAAATCTTTCCGAGGAGGCTCTTTGGAAAATAGCAGACACGTATACAAGAAGATATCGCAAAGAGGATTGCCAGGCTGAAAAGTCAGTGGTACAGATCTTTTATCGTCCGGGATTTGAGCGGCTTGTTTTGGCTGTGCTGGCAGATTTGGAAAAACAGGGAATCGAACCTGTCATCTGCATTCCGGCATCCGGTGTGATTGCAAGAGACGAACTGCATGGGAATGTAAATCCGCAGTATGAAGCAGATCATAAATGTGATGAGGCGCTGTTTCTGGATAAGAAATATATCGAGCGAAAACTGGATGTGATGAAGTACGGATATGAGCGTGAGAAGGAGTGGACAGCCAGAGTGACAGGAAGAATACGACTAGATCGGGCGGAAGAAGCGTTGTGCGGACAAGCCGGTCCTGATGCAGTTTCCTACATGGAGGAACAAAAGGAATGTCTGCGCATATTTGATGAAAAATCAGTTCAGCTTATGAATCAATACGGTTTAGATATAACCACACCTTATGAAGAGTTAGAAGAAATAAGTGTATTAACAAAAGAAGGAAAAAATATTATACTATTGGAGGACGGAAGATTCGTGACTGAGGGCAAAAAGATGCCGGACGGATCTTTTGAGAAATAGACAGGGAATACACAAAAGTTAAGAAAGGTGGACAAGATATGCCAAAAGTAGGAATTGTAATGGGCAGTGATTCAGATATGCCGATCATGGCGAAGGCGGCAGAAATCCTGGATAAGTTCGGAATTGATTATGAGATGACGATCATTTCAGCACACCGTATGCCTGATGTCTTCTTTGACTGGGCGAAGGCAGCTGAAGGAAAGGGAATCAAAGTAATTATTGCAGGAGCAGGTATGGCAGCACATCTGCCGGGAATGTGTGCAGCACTTTTCCCAATGCCGGTAATTGGTATCCCAATGTCAGGAAAGAATCTGGAGGGTATGGACGCACTTTATTCAATCGTTCAGATGCCACCTGGAATTCCGGTTGCTACAGTTGCAATCGACGGCGGTATGAATGCGGCAATTCTTGCAGCGAAGATGCTTGCAATGTCAGATCCGGAGCTTTTAGAGAAACTGAAAGCTTATTCTGCAGAGATGAAAGATACGGTACAGGCAAAAGCAGACAGACTTGCAGAAGTTGGTTACGAGGAATATCTGAACAATAAATAAATATTACGATTCGAAAGAAAAGGAGATTTACGATGGATTACAAGACATCAGGTGTAGATATTGAGGCCGGTTACAAATCAGTGGAATTAATGAAAGAATATGTAAAAGAGACAATGCGTGCAGAAGTTCTCGGAGGACTTGGCGGATTCTCAGGAGCGTTCTCTCTTGCGAAGATCAAAGAGATGGAAGAGCCTGTTCTTCTTTCCGGTACAGACGGATGTGGAACAAAGGTAAAACTTGCTATGGTAATGGACAAACATGATACAATCGGAATCGATGCTGTTGCTATGTGCGTGAATGATATCGCATGTGCAGGTGGAGAGCCACTTTTCTTCCTGGATTACATTGCATGTGGAAAGAACTATCCGGAGAAGATCGCTGAGATCGTAAAAGGTGTTGCAGAAGGATGTAAGCAGTCTGATGCAGCTCTGATCGGTGGAGAGACAGCAGAGCATCCGGGACTTATGCCGGAAGATGATTATGATCTTGCGGGATTCGCAGTTGGTGTATGTGATAAGAAAGATATGATCACAGGAGAGAACCTTGCAGCCGGAGACGTTCTGATCGGAATGGCTTCTACAGGTGTTCACAGCAACGGATTTTCACTTGTAAGAAAAGTATTTGATATTACAAAAGAATCTTTAGATACTTATTATGATGATCTTGGATGTACTCTTGGAGAGGCACTTCTTGCGCCGACAAGAATCTATGTAAAGGCACTTAAAAGCATCAAAAATGCAGGCGTTACAGTAAAAGCATGTAGCCATATCACAGGTGGTGGATTCTATGAGAATATTCCGCGTATGCTCAAAGAAGGAACTCATGCAGTTGTAGAAAAAGACAGCTACCCGATTCCACCAATCTTTGCAAAGCTTGCAAAAGAGGGCGAAATCGAAGAGCAGATGATGTACAATACATTCAACATGGGACTTGGAATGGTACTCGCTGTTGATCCGGCAGATGTTGATAAGACAATGGATGCAATCCGCGAAGCAGGAGATCAGCCATATGTAGTCGGCAAGATCGAGGCTGGCGAAAAGGGAGTGACTTTATGTTAAGAGTCTTAAGTATGGTGTCAGGAGGCGGAACAAACCTTCAGGCAATCATCGACAGCGTAAAGAATGGCACGATCACGAACACAGAACTTGTAGGCGTGATCAGCAATAATAAGAATGCCTATGCACTGACACGTGCAGAAGAAAATGGAATCGATGCAAAATGCATTTCTCCAAAGGACTACGAGTCGAGAGAAGTGTTCAATCAGGAACTTTTAAAAGCTGTGGATGCATATGAACCGGATCTGATCGTGCTGGCAGGTTATCTTGTGGTAATCCCGCCGGAGATGATCAAGAAGTATAAGAATCGGATCATCAACATTCATCCATCTCTGATCCCGTCTTTCTGTGGAACAGGTTATTATGGATTGAAAGTGCACGAGGCAGCTTTGGCGCGCGGTGTGAAAGTAGTTGGCGCAACAGTACATTTTGTAGATGAAGGAACTGATACAGGCCCGATTATCTTGCAGAAGGCTGTAGAAGTTCAGAACGGAGATACTCCGGAAGTGCTTCAGCGCAGAGTGATGGAACAGGCTGAATGGAAGATCCTTCCACGTGCGATTGATCTGATCGCAAACGGAAAGGTTGAAGTAGAAGGGCATCGTACAATCGTTACCGAGTAAGGAGGCAAAGACTATGAACGTATTGATCGTAGGAAGCGGCGGAAGAGAGCATGCAATCGCAGCAAGCGTGGCAAAGAGTCCAAGAGCAGACAAAATCTTTTGTGCTCCAGGAAATGCCGGAATCGCTGAGTATGCGCAGTGTGTACCGATCGGCGCTATGGAATTTGATAAATTAAGAGATTTCGCAAAAGAGAATGCGATTGATCTTTGTATCGTAGGAATGGATGATCCGCTGGTAGGCGGTCTTGTAGATGTTCTTGAAGAAGCAGGAATCCGCACATTCGGACCGAAGAAGAATGCAGCGATTCTTGAGGGATCTAAAGCATTTTCCAAAGACCTGATGAAGAAATATAACATTCCGACAGCAGCTTATGAGAACTTTACAGATCCAAAAGCAGCAGTTGCTTATCTTGAGACAGCAAAGTTCCCGATTGTTTTGAAAGCAGACGGACTTGCACTCGGAAAAGGTGTTCTGATCTGTAAGGATTTTGAAGAAGCAAAAGCAGGCGTGAAGGAGATCATGCTGGACAAGAAGTTTGGTACAGCCGGAAATGAGATGGTCATTGAGGAATTTATGACAGGCCGCGAGGTTTCCGTACTTTCTTTTGTTGATGGAAAGACAATCAAGACAATGACAAGTGCGCAGGATCATAAGCGTGCCGGAGACGGAGATACAGGACTTAATACAGGCGGTATGGGAACATTTTCTCCAAGCCCGTTCTATACAAAAGAAGTAGAAGAATTCTGTGAGAAATATGTTTATCAGGCAACGGTAGACGCAATGGCAGCAGAAGGACGTCCGTTCAAGGGTGTTATCTTCTTCGGATTGATGCTGACAGAAGACGGACCGAAGGTTCTTGAATACAACGCTCGTTTTGGAGATCCGGAAGCTCAGGTTGTACTTCCTCGTATGAAGAATGATATTCTTGAAGTTATGGAAGCATGTATCGACGGAACACTGGATCAGGTTGATCTTCAGTTTGAAGACAATGCAGCAGTCTGTGTCGTACTCGCATCCGAAGGATATCCGGTAAGTTACGAGAAAGGCTTCCCAATCACAGGACTGGAAGAGTTCAAGAAGCACGAAGGATATTACTGTTTCCATGCAGGAACAAAATTCGACGGAGATCAGATCGTGACAAATGGCGGACGTGTTCTTGGCGTGACAGCGAAGGGAAAAGATCTGAAAGAAGCCCGTGCGAATGCATATGCAGCAACAGAGTGGGTAAACTTCAAGAATAAATATATGAGACGTGATATCGGTAAGGCAATCGATGAAGTGTAAATAAAGGATCACAGACCTGGGTGGAATAAGATAAAACGATATAAGAAGTAATGAATGAAACCGGCAGGGAGGAGAAATCAAAACTGTCGGTTTCTTTGTGATTTTATCACAGAAAAATAAGAAATATGTGCTATACTAAGATTGTAACAAAGAAAAATAAAAAATACAAAAGATATAACATTTATAAGGAGGATACAAAGATGGCAGTAGTAAAACTTACAACAGACAATTTTGAGCAGGAAGTGATTCAGGCGCAACAGCCGGTACTCGTTGATTTCTATGCAGACTGGTGCGGACCGTGTAAAATGATGGCGCCGATCGTAGAAGCTCTTTCAGAAGAACTCAGTGATGTAAAGGTATGCCACATCAACATCGATGAGAATATCGATATTGCACAGAAATACAGAGTGATGAGCATTCCGACTTTCATCGCATTTAAAGGAGGAGAAGAGAACGGAAGACAGATTGGTGCGATTCCTAAGACAGCACTGGTTGACCTTGTGAAATAAATTTGCGATAATAGAAGAAAGGAAAAACCCAGACGGGCTGCCGGGCACAGAGAAGGCTGAGAGATATGGCTCATTCCTGTGAACGACAGCCTGTCTTTTGCTTAGATATTAAGAAGAAAGGCGGGAGTCAGAGCATGTCATTGCAGTTTATTTTCGGGAATTCCGGAAGCGGAAAGTCCCATTATTTATATCAGCAGATAGTTGAGGAGTCAATCCGTCATCCGGAGAAGAATTATCTTGTTCTTGTACCGGAGCAGTTTACAATGCAGACGCAGAAGGACCTGTGTATGGCACATCCGCGTGGCGGTATTATGAATATTGATGTCTTAAGTTTTGGACGTCTGGCTCACCGTGTCTTTGAAGAGACAGGAAAGGAAAGACAGCCGATCCTTGATGATGAGGGAAAGAATCTGGTGCTCCGCAAGATTGCAGGAAATTACGAAGATGAGCTGACCGTTCTTAAGGGCAATCTTAAGAAGCAGGGATATATCAGCGAAGTGAAGTCCGTGATATCAGAATTCACACAGTATGGAATTGATTTTGAACAGCTTGATTCTTTCATGGAAGGACTGAATCCGGAAAGTTATCTGTATTATAAGTTAAAGGATATCCGTAAAGTATATGAAGGATTTGAGGATTATCTGCGTGATAAATATATTACAAAGGAAGAATTGCTTGATGTGTTGAGTCAGAATGTGGCGGAAGCGAAAATGCTTAAAGACAGTGTGATCGCAATGGATGGATTTACCGGATTTACGCCGGTGCAGAACCGGCTGATCGGGGAACTTCTGAAAGTGTGCGACAAGATTATGCTGACAGTTGAGATTGATCGGAGGGAAGATCCGTTTGTCTATAAGCATCCGTATCAGCTCTTTGCGCTGAGCAAGCAAATGGTTACTTCACTGACGGAAGTGGCGCAGGAAGTGAAAGTGGAGATTGATGAGCCGGTCTGGCTATGCAAGAATCCGCCGTATCGGTTCAAAGAGAATCCGGAGATGGCGTTTTTGGAAGAGGAACTATTCCGTTATTCCAGAAGAAAATACAGTGGGAAAAAGATGCAGTCAATCTCTCTTCACGAAGTTCACACACCACAGGAAGAGGCACAGTATGTGGCAGAGGAAATCCGGCGTCTGGTGAGAGAAGAAGGATACAGATATCGGGAAATCGCAGTGATTGCTTCTGATCTGAATACATATGCTGATTCGTTGGAGAAGGCATGCGAACGTTATGAGATTCCGGTTTTTATGGATCATAAGAAGAGTATTTTGTTGAATTCTTTTGTAGAGTATTTAAGAAGTCTGCTGGTGATGGTAGAACAGAACTATACTTACGAAAGCGTTTTTCGTTATCTGCGGACCGGCCTGTGTGGGTTCACAAGAGATGAAGTGGACCGTCTGGAAAATTACTGTCTTGCGCTGGATTTGAAAAGATTCAAGAAATGGGATCAGGTCTGGGTGAGAAAGACATCGATGACGAAAAAAGAAGAATTGGAAGAACTGAATCAGCTGCGCGTGCGTTTTGTGGAAAAACTGACACCGTTGCATACGGTTCTGAAGAAGAGAAGAAAGACGGTAAAAGAGATTACACTCGCAGTTTATGAATATCTGGTTCAGGAGAAGATCCAGGAGCAGCTTGCAGAATTGGAGCAGAAATTCCAGGAAGAGGGAGAACTGGCTTTGGCGAAGGAATATGCACAGATTTACCGTATTGTTCTGGAGCTATTCGATAAATTCGTTGAACTTCTGGGGGAGGAAGAGATTCCATTGAAGGAATACTGTGAACTTCTTGATGCAGGACTTGAAGAGGCGAAAGTTGGTGTGATTCCTCCAAGTCTGGATCAGGTTGTGATCGGAGATGTGGAAAGAACACGTATCAAAAATATCCGCGCATTATTTTTTGTCGGAGCAAATGATACGCTCCTTCCGGGAAATGCAGGAGCAAGAGGTCTGCTTTCCGAGCGAGACAGAAAACAGTTCCAGGAGAAGCAGATGAATCTTTCTCCGGGACCGAAGGAGAAGTTATATATTCAGAAATTTTATCTCTATATGAATCTGACGAAACCGTCAGAACTTCTGTATCTGTCCTGGGCGAAAGTATCCGGGGAAGGAAAAGCACTGCGTCCGGCTTATCTGATTCAGGATCTGATGCGTCTGTTCCCGGTACTTGTTCCGGTAGAGGAAGACAGAAAAGGATTGCTTGATCATGAGATGATGAGAAGGAACGGACTTTTGCAGATTGCAGAAGGTTTAAGAGAGAGGGAGCATGGACTGAATGATTCCTGGAAAGAACTGTACAGATGGTTTGTGAAAGATGAACAGAGTCAGGAAACTCTGAAGCGGATTATAGAAGCTGGTTTCTATCGAAAGGATGAACCGAGCCTTGGAAGCAGAGTGGCAAAAGAGCTCTTTTTGGATCCGAAGCGTGTCAGCGTAACAAGACTGGAACGTTTTGCTTCCTGTGCATATGCACATTTCCTGAATTACGGACTTCGTCTGTCAGAACGGGAGAAATATGGGTTCGAAGCAATGGATCTGGGAAACATTGCACATCAGGCACTGGAGCGATTTGCACACAAAGTAGAAGAGGAAGGTCTGGACTGGGTTACGATGCCGGAAGAGAAGCGGGAGCAGCTGATTGATGAAAGTGTAGAAGAAAGTATTCTGGATTATGGAAATACAGTTCTATTCTCGTCTGCACGTAATGAGTATATGATCCACAGAATCAAGCAATTGATCAACCGGTCCGTCTGGGCACTGACACAGCAGATGGCGGCAGGCGATTTTGTGCCGAGTGGTTGTGAGTTTAAGTTCGGAAGCGGAAAGATTGACCGAATTGATACCTGTGAAGATGAAAATGCAGTCTATGTGAAGGTGACGGATTACAAAACAGGAAGGAAAGCATTTGATATCACAGCATTCTATCATGGTCTGCAGATGCAGCTTCCGGTTTATCTGAATGCGGCACTGGAGATCGAACGGCAGAAGCATCCGGAAAAAGAAGTACTTCCAGCAGGTATTTTTTATTACAGGATCCAGGATCCGATTGTGAAGAAAGAAGAGACAAAAGCGGAAGTTGAGCAAAGCATTCTAAAAGAGCTGAAGCTGGATGGGCTGATCAATGCAGATGAAAATGTAGTTGAGCATCTGGAACGGAATCTGAGTGGAACTTCAACATTCTATCCGCTGCGGATGAATAAGAACAGAACGCTCAGTTCGGCATCAAAAGCTTTATCAAAGGAGAACTTTGATACGGTTCTTGCGTATACAAAGGAGAAAGAAAAAGAACTGAAAGACGTGATGTATCAGGGTGAGGTCGCAGCACTTCCATATGTACTTGATGAGATGACAGGCTGTGATTACTGTGGGTGCAGGGATATCTGCGGATTCGACCAGAGAATTGAAGGCTGTGAGTACAGAAGATTAAGAAAATATACGTTGGAAGAAGCGCTGAATTCTATGAAAGAGAGGCTTGGTATTTTGGAAGAGAAAGGAGAGGCAGGAGAATGAGCGTAAAATGGACAGAAGAACAACAGAAAGTAATCGACTTGCGTGATCGCAACATTCTCGTGTCTGCGGCAGCGGGATCGGGAAAGACAGCTGTACTTGTTGAACGAATTATCTCAAGAATTACGGATGAGAGTGATCCCGCGGATGTAGACCGTCTCCTTGTTGTGACTTATACGGAAGCAGCGGCGGCAGAGATGAAAGAACGGATCGGTGCAGCAATTGAGAAGAAGCTGGAAGAACAGCCGGGAAATGTGAATCTGGAGCAGCAGTCCACATTGATTCACAATGCGTCGATCATGACGATCCACAGTTTCTGCCTGTCGGTGATCCGAGATCATTTTCATGTGATTGGAATTGATCCGGCCTTTCGCATTGCAGAAGAAGGAGAATTGCGTCTTCTGATGCAGGATGTCTTAGAAGAGCTGATCGAGAATTTCTATGCAGAGGGATCCGAGGCATTTTTAAACTTTGTTGACCAGTATGGAACAGGAAGAAATGATCAGAAGATCGAGGAACTTATTCTCCAGCTTTACGAATATTCCAGAAGTTATCCACAGCCGGAAAAGTGGTTGAAGGAATGTGTGGATAATTATGAGATCGATCCGGAGAAGATGGAAGAAGCAGATGTCGTGCAGGAGGCAAAGGCAAGAGTAAGGCAGAATCTCACAGATGTGAAAGGGTTTGTTCAACAGGCAATAGAAGTATGCGAACTTCCGGCCGGTCCGTATATGTATGGTGAAATGTTAGATTCTGATCTGGTACAGATTGAGCAATTGGAAGGAGCAGAGACATTTTGTCAGCAAGAGCAGATCGTCAGTAATTTTACATGGAAACGTTTGTCAGGAAAGAAAGATCCGACAGTCGATCCGGAGCTGAAAGAGAAAGCGCAGGGGCTTAGAAAACAGGCCAAGAAACTGATAGAAGATCTGAAAGCAAACTATTTCTACGCGCCTGTTGATGAGTGGATCAGGGATATGCAAGAGGCACAGAAAGCAATGAAGATGTTAGTTCTGCTGGTACAGGCTTTTGCAGAGGCATTTTCGGAGAAAAAGAGACAGAGAAATCTGTTGGACTTCAGTGATATGGAGCAGTTTGCACTTCGGATTCTGACGGAAGAAAAGGAAGGGAAACTGGTTCCGTCAGCAGTGGCACAGGAGTATCAGGAACGCTTTGAAGAAGTTATGATCGATGAGTATCAGGATAGTAACCTGGTGCAGGAAACAATTCTGACGAGTGTGTCAAGAGAGTCGGCAGGACAGAATAATCTTTTTATGGTTGGAGATGTAAAACAGAGTATTTACCGATTCCGCTTGTCGCGCCCGGAACTCTTTATGGGAAAATATAACAGCTACAGTACGCAGGAGAGCAGCAGGCAGAGAATTGATCTTGACAGGAACTTCCGAAGCAGAGGAGAAGTACTTGACAGTACAAATTATATTTTCAGGAAACTGATGCGGAAGGAATTTGGAGAAATTATCTATGATGATAAGGCGGCACTGCATTTGGGAGCATCTTTTCCTGAATTACCGGATGAAAATGTGTTTACGGATCAGACGGAACTGCTTCTTTATAATCAGACGGGGCTTCGGAGCAGTGAAGCGAGAGAAGAAGAGGCGCGGATGATCGCACAGAGAATGAAAGAACTTCTAAGTACGGGTGTTGTGCTTGATAAGGAGACAGGAGAATACCGCCCGGTTCATTATCGGGATATGGTGATTCTGACAAGAAGTTTACAGGGGTGGGCAGAAGTTTTCGCGTCCATACTGGCCGAGGAGGGAATTCCGGCATATTCTGTGAGCAGAGAAGGATATTTCGAGACATATGAGGTCAGTGTTCTTCTGGATTATCTGAAAGTTCTTGATAATGCAAGACAGGATCTGCCATTGACAGCAGTTTTGACTTCACCGTTTGCCGGTCTGACGGCAGCAGAGCTGTCCGTGATTCGTCTTGCGTATCCGAATCAGTTGTTTTACGAGGCAGTAGAAGGATTTTTCAGTCTGAGTCTGGAAGAAATTCCGGAAACTGTGGACAAAAAGCAGGACCGCGACCCCATCTGCGGGTATGTGGGCGTCATCGGGGAGGTATGTCCCCGCTGCGGCCGCCGCGAGGACGAGGCCGTTTCTCCCGAACGCATCAAGGAGCTGCGCAAGCTGTATCCCGGCACCTTTACCTACTGCGGCTGCGAATGATCTCATCCGCGCCGAAGCAATAGCACAATTTTTCAACATCTTTTCGTCTTTTGAAGGAGGACTTGACTTATGGCACAGATCGAAACCAACATTGAGGCAAAAAACGGCAAGGGTGTGGGCTTTGAGCGCATCCGCCGCATCACCGGCTACCTTGTGGGCACTCTGGACCGCTTCAACGACGCCAAGCGTGCCGAAGAGCACGACCGTGTGAAGCACGGCATGCAGCATTAAGGAGCGCTTTTGTTTTGATACAGCAAACGATCAATATCGCAGGCATCATGGAGGATTCCATTGTAGACGGCCCGGGTTACTTGGGTATCATCGCAGTCAGATAGGTTCTCAAGTTGGAATGTTCTATTTCC
>OGZC01001628.1_pt1 | contig 11866 bp, 7 predicted proteins | sample 1576751 | NCBI WGS metagenome assembly OGZC01 (sample SAMEA3541486, study PRJEB24748) | human gut metagenome | biome: human gut; feature: human-associated habitat; material: faeces | place: China | collected 2012
CCCTGTACGATCAGGATCTTCTTATCCTGCAGCAGATCCAGTGCAAATTTTTCATCATTTACAATATTGAATTTCTTTGTATCAATCTTCGGGAACATATAAAATGCAGCCTGCGGTTTTACTGCGCTGATTCCCGGAATATCCGTCAGAGCCTTGTAAACATATTCACGCTGCTCGTAAATACGTCCACCCGGAACAATATAATCATTTACACTCTGGTGTCCGCCGAGAGCTGTCTGTACAATGGACTGTGCCGGAACGTTAGAGCAAAGACGCATGTTGGAAAGCATCTTGATTCCTTCGATATAGTCTCTTGCAATATTTTTATTTCCACTTAAGATCATCCATCCAATACGGAATCCGGCGATCATATGGGACTTGGACAGTCCGCTGAATGTTACGCAGAACAGATCCGGTGCGAGAGAAGCAATAGAAACATGCTCTTTTCCATCCATAACAAGACGGTCATAAATCTCATCAGAGAAAATGATCAGCTGATGCTCTCTTGCGAGATCTACAATCTGCTGCAGTACTTCCTTCGGATAAAGAGCTCCGGTCGGGTTGTTTGGATTGATGATAACAATCGCTTTTGTACGGTCGTTGATCTTCTTACGCATATCCTCGATATCCGGATACCAGTCAGACTGCTCATCACAGATATAGTGCACAGGCTTTCCACCGGCAAGCGTAGCACAAGCTGTCCAGAGCGGATAATCCGGAGATGGGATCAGAATCTCATCGCCTGTATCCAAAAGAGCAGACATGGTAAGATTGATCAGCTCACTGACACCATTTCCTGTGTAAATATCGCTCATCGTTACATTCGGCAGGTGCTTTAACTGGGCATACTGCATAATTGCTTTTCGCGCAGAGAACAGACCGGCAGAAGCAGAGTAACCTTCACAGTCAGAAAGCTGACGGCTCATGTCATAGATCACCTCATCCGGTGTACGGAAGCCGAACGGAGCCGGATTTCCGATATTAAGCTTCAATACATGAGTTCCCATCTCTTCCATTCTGGCAGCCTCATCAACAACCGGACCTCTCACATCATATAATACATTATTTAACTTGGATGATTTCTTGAATTCTCTCACTTTCATACCTCCTGAATTATCTGCGAATGTCTGTATCTCATCAACATCTGACAGTGTGGAATCATCATTATTATTATTGTTGTTTAGCCAGTCAGGATCAACCTGCAGGGCATCTGCCAGAAAATGTAAGATGTCAGTACGCGGGATCGTCTTCCCACTGACATACTGGCTGACATGACTCTTCCCAAGCTTGATCCCTTTCTGCTGGGCAAGACGAACAAGATCAACCTGCTTCAGGCCTTGCTTGTTCATAGCTGCTTTTAATCTGTCTGCAAAGGTTTCCATAAAGCTCCTTTCTGGGGTTATCCTTCCGGGGGTCAGACCCCATTAATAAAGTATTAACAAAACACAAAGTTCAATTTAAAATCTGCTTCAATACAAAAAACTCTAAAAGTTCAATTTAAAAGTTCAAAACTTTAGTCAGAGTATACCACGATAAATGAAAAAGTTCAATAAAAAAATTACTGTTATAGAAAATCCGCAAAATCACGGTATCATTAAGAAAATATGATATACTAAAAGTGTTTATTACAGCAAAATACAAAGTACAAAGAACGAAGGGAAACAGGGAAATGATTCTTGAAAATGAAAAAATAAAACAGGCATTGGAATATATAAAGGAAGAAGATCCGGCGACGACTCAGGACACGCTCAATATGTGTCAGATCCCGGCACCTTCTTATAAGGAAGAAAAAAAAGCGGAGTATATCAGGGATCGGTTCCGGGAGATCGGGCTTAGGGATGTCAGGATTGACGCTGTTGGAAATGTGCTTGGGATCTGGCCGGGAACCGGTGAAGGACCAAGTGTAATGCTTGCAGCGCACACAGACACAGTATTCCCGGAAGGGACAGATCTGACGATAAGGAAAGAAGGGAATCGTTATTATTGCCCCGGCATTAACGATGACACACATGCAGTGGCAGAGATGATCGCAGTGGCGAAAGCAATGATCCATGCAGATCTTCACACAAAAGGGGACTTGATCTTCTGTGCAAATGTGTGTGAAGAAGGACTTGGAGATCTAAGGGGCGTGAAGTATTTGTTTGGATATGACAACAAAGCTTCAGAAGAATGTCCACAGGTAGATGCATTTGTCTCGATTGATAACCAGTATACGGGCGGGGTAATCTATACGGCGACAGGAAGTCACCGTTATGAGGTGACATTTACCGGAAGAGGTGGTCACAGTTTCCAGAACTTTGGCATTCCTAATCCAATCCATGCAATGGGACGAGCAATCGCACAGATTGCAGAATTCCAGGTTCTGGATGAGCCGAAGACAACATTTAACGTAGGCGTGATCCAGGGAGGTACTTCTGTAAATACAATTTCAGGTTCTGCATCCATGCTGGTAGACCTCCGTTCGGACAGCGAAGAAGAGCTGAACCGACTGGACAAAGAACTTCATAAAGTGATCGAACAGGCAGCGCAAGAAGAAAATGCAAGATGGGATGCTTCAAAGCCGCAGATCAAAGTACAGATCGAAGAACGCGGTGTGAGACCGGCAGGGGCACAGCCAAAGGACTGTGCGATCGTGAAAGCGGCATTCCGGGCGGCAGAACTGCTGGGGCTTGAACCGGAGTATCGGTATGAGAGCAGTACGGATGCGAATATCCCGATTAGTATGGGAATCCCGGCAATTACTGTTGGAAGAGGTGGAGAAGAAGACGGAATCCATACCCTTCAGGAATGGTACGAGCCAAAAGAAGCATGGCTTGGACCACAGCGAGATTTGCTTCTGATGATTCTGCTTGCCGGAGCAGAAGGAGTCTGTGAGCCGGTTATAGAAAAAAGATAAAAAATCTTAAGAAAATATCAATGTCTTTTTAGGCACATTTCTTGTATACTGATGGTATGAGAGAATATTTTGTGCAGATTGTACCGGATGTCCCGGAGATTTTATCTTTTGCACAAAAAGAAGTAAAAATAAAACAAAGCAGGAGGGCAAAAGATGCGGGGAATCAGAAAGCAGTCATCCGACACACAGAGCTCCAGTCAGCCGAAAGAAAAAAGAAGATTGGATACAAAACAGAAAAAAGGAATGTTGATCGGCGGAGGTATCTTCCTTGTGGCAGTGATCGCCCTGATTCTTGTGAAGAATCTGACAGGTGGAGGTGGAGCAGATGGAGAGAATGTTCTTTATGCGGATTCCGTCGGAATGATCACAGGGACAGGACTTGGGACACAGAACCGTTTTACAGGAGTGGTTGAAGCACAGGATACGTTGAAACTGACACTGGCAGACAACCAGAAGGTAAAACAGATCTTTGTTGAAAAAGGGCAGGAAGTAGAGCCTGGAACAAAGTTGTTTGAATACGATACAGAAGAGCTTGCCATGACATTAGATCAGGGAAAACTGGAGCTTGAGAAGATCACGAACAATATCAGCAGCCTGAATTCACAGATCGCGACACTTACAACGGAGAAGAAGAGTGCGCCGGCCAGCGAACAGCTGTCCTATACGACACAGATCCAGGAACTTCAGATGGAGATCAAGCAGGAAGAGTACAATTATAAAGTAAAAGAGCTGGAAGTAAACCGTACACAGAAGAGCCTGGAACAGTCTACAGTAACTTCTACAGTTGCCGGAATTGTACAGGAGATCAACGAACAGCAGGGAACAGACCCTTCTACAGGAGAGTCCAAACCGTTTATGAGTATCCTTTCTACAGGAAAATACAGAATCAAAGGAAAGATCAGCGAGCAGAACATCGGAGATCTGACACCGGGCACACAGGTGACGATCCGCTCCAGAGTGAATGAAGATGAGATCTAGACACAGAGAAGCCGGAGAACAGTTCCCAGGATTCTATGAGTTATGGTTCTGAGAACAGCGATAATCAGGCAACAAAGTATCCATTCTATGTCACATTGGATACAGTGGATGGATTGATGCTCGGACAGCATGTCTATATCGAGACAAGTACTTCACTGGAAGCAGACAAGATGTGGCTGATGCGTGACTACATTGTAGACGCAGATTCAGATCATCCATATGTATGGGTAGCAGGAGATAATGACAAGCTGGAGAAGCGTTCTGTTACACTCGGAGAGACGAACGAAGATATGGGAACCTGTGAGATCGTAGACGGACTGAAAGCTTCTGATTATATTGTATGGCCAAGCGAGGAGTGCAAAAAAGGTGCAACTGTTGTGAAGAACGATTCAGGTACATCAGGCAGTACTTCAGATATGTCAGGAGCCGAGGGCGGTTACGAAGAACCTGTAGAAGAGAATGCAATGCAGGAAGGAGTTCCGGGAACGGAGGAGAGTGTGGATGAATAAAAAGAAAATAATCAAGATCGGCATTCCTGTGGCAGCAGGCTGTATCGTTCTTGCACTTGGAATCGGTTTCGCAGTGAAGAACAGCGGAAAGGCTGTTAAAGTAGCTCCTGTCAGCAGTTTGAATTCCGGCGGCGGGTACGATGATAGCGGGATTGCAAGTTATGGAACCGTCACAACGAACCAGAAGCAGGACATTTACGTGGATGATACTATGCCGATCACACAGGTTTACGTGAAAGCCGGGGATACGGTGAAAGTTGGAGACCGTCTTGTGGCATACGACACGACACTTTCTTCCCTGGAGCTTGAGATGAAAGAAATGCAGATTCAGGGGATTGACCTGAACATTCAGAACCTGCAGAAAGAGATCACCCAGCTCAAGGGGACAAAGACCGCGAAGGCAGATACAGGGGCATCCGTCGTGCAGACAAGCACAGCTGGAGAACAGCAGCCAACTGTACAGAAGATGAGTGCTGTAAAGACAACCATTCTTAATACATCAAAAGAGGATGAGAATAAAAAACCGGATGGCGATACCTCGAAGGATGATACGACAAAAGACGACAACACAAAAGACGATGCTTCGAAAGATGATAATGCGAAGGATGACACATCCAAAGATGATAATAAAAAAGACGATGTACCGTCTTCCGCAATTGAGCGTCCATTCCCTGAAGCATTAAAGGGAAAAGAGGTTTACAGTGAGATTACATTAGATTCTGTTCCTTATAATAAAGAAGACGCAGACGGAACAATGGAAAAACCGTATCGTTATCTTTGCGCACCGGGGGCAGCCGTAAATGCACCGTTTATGCTCAAAGTATTAAAAGAGGGTCAAGTGTGTGCCTTTGATGTAGTAGATAACGCAGAAGCGCCGACAAAATTCTTATCCTGTTGGATCCTCGATGGAAAAACAGGACAGGTAGTCATACCGGATCCACAACCAACTCCAGACCCGGAGCCGACTCCAAATCCAGAGCCAACTCCGGAACCAGAGCCAACTCCGGAACCAGATATTTCAGAAGATCCGGTTATCCCAGACACCCCGGACCTCCCGTCAAAGGAAGAAGTGACGAAGCAAATCAAGGAGAAAGAGCAGAAGATCAAAGATCTGGATCTTTCCAAGAGATCCGCTGAACTGGAACTGAAAAAGCTGAAGAAAAAGGTCGGGGACGGCGTGATCAAAAGTACGGTAGAAGGTGTAGTCAAAGAAGCGACTGACGAAGCGTCTGCAAAGAATGAGAACAAACCGGTTGTCAGCGTTGTCGGAGAAGAAGGTTTCTATGTGACCGGAAGAGTCGGAGAGACAATGCTTGATCAGATCAAAGAAGGAATGACTGCGACTGTAATGTCCTGGCAGTCGGGAGAATCCTACGAAGCGACAGTTACAGGTGTTGGCAACTCACCGGTAAGCGATTATTCCACAGGAGAGAACCAGAATCAGTCCTTCTATCCGTTCACGCTCGTGATCCACGGAGACGCAAATCTCTCGAATGGTGAGTCTGTGAATCTGTCGATGAATGGAATTGCAGCAGGTAGTGATGGATCGATCTATCTTGAAAAAATGTTTGTCCGCGAGGAAGGAAACCGCTATTATGTCTACAAGCGGGGCGATAACGGCAGATTAACAAAACAGTATGTAGAGGTTGGCAAAAATATGTACAATTCACTGGAGATCACCTCCGGCCTCACAATGGACGACCTGATCGCGTTCCCTTACGGCAGAGATGTCAAAGAAGGCGCAAAGACACAGGAAGCAGATACCCTGTACGACTATTATTAAGAAGACTGAACAGTATCAAAATGAAAGAGAGTGAGGTGCCATTATGTTAGAAGACATCAGACTGGCGTTTCAGGGAATCTGGAATCATAAATTAAGATCTGCGCTCACAATGCTCGGAATCATCATAGGAATCGGTTCCATTATAGCAATTGTGTCCACGATCAAAGGAACGAATGAACAGATTAAGAAGAATCTGGTCGGTGCAGGAAATGACGCGGTAAATGTACAGCTCTATCAGGGTGACTGGCCGATCGATCTGCAGTATCAGTCACTCCCGGACGGAGTGCCGGAGATCTCAGACGAGACATTGCAGGAGGTCGTTGAACTTCCGGAAGTGGAGACAGCGTCTTTATATCATACAAGAAATGAATACGACGCAGTTTACCGCGGCGCAAAGTCATTAAGTAACAGCGTGATTCTTGGAATTGACAGAAATTACCTGGATGTTTACGGATATCAGGTAACCAAAGGAAGAGGATTAACAGACAAAGATTATTCCGAAGGACGAAAAGTAGCCTTGATAGACAAGACAACAGCGGCAAGTTTATTCGACAATGCAGATGTGATCGGAAGAACGATCGAAATTAAAGGAGAACCTTTTGTTGTCGTTGGAATGGTTGCAAAGAAAGCAGAGTCCCAGCCGGTAATCAACTCAATGGAAGATTACTACCGCTACATGTCAGATGACCAGAGTGGAAAGATCATTATACCGGATAATGTATGGCCGGTCATCTACCAGTATGACGAACCACAGAACCTTGTCGTGCGTGCAAAAAGTACAGATGATATGACAACGGCAGGAGAGAAAGCCGCAGATATTTTAAATGCTATGCTGACAGTTTCAGATGATACCGTGAAATACAAAGGAGAAGATCTGTTAGAACAGGCAACACAGATCCAGGAGATCAGCAACTCGACAAATCAGCAGCTGATCTGGATCGCCAGCATTTCCCTGTTAGTTGGTGGAATCGGAGTTATGAATATCATGCTCGTGTCGGTTACAGAACGTACCGGCGAGATTGGATTAAAGAAGGCACTCGGAGCGAGAAAGCGCAGAATTCTGACACAGTTCCTGACAGAGGCAGCGGTACTGACACTGCTTGGAGGAATCGCACTTGCGTACATTATATCCAAAGTCTCAGCAGTTCCGGTAGCAATCAGCGGAGTTTCGATTGTGATCGCAGTGCTGTTCTCCACACTGATCGGTATTATCTTCGGATTGATCCCGTCCGTGAAAGCGGCGAACATGAATCCAATCGAAGCACTTAGACATGAATAAAAAAACAGTGGAAAAAGAAAATACTTGTTTCAATTTCCTTCCATATCTGTTATAGTATGTGTTAATTAAAAGAGTCAGGAGAATCTGAATGATCGGATTCTCCGTCTTTCTATGCAAAGAGAAAATAGTAATTATTAAAAGGAAAAGAGAAAAGGGGCATGTAGATTTGAGCAGCAGTACATTCGAGGGAAAGAAAAAGACAGAGAACGGAACAAAGAGGTTGATCTTCACAGCAGTATCTATCTTGCTGGAGATCGTCTTCCTTCTCTTTCTGTTTACAAAGGTAAGTGAGTACGCAACCATTATTGACTGGGCAACAAGAATCGTGGCAATCTTTCTTGTGCTTGGACTTTACAGCATGGATAAGACTTCATCGATGAAAATGCCATGGATCATACTGATGCTTGCATTCCCGATTCTTGGTGTGAGTCTTTATCTTCTCGTAGGTCTGAACGGAAGTACGAAGAAGATGCGGGCAAGATATGAAGAGATTGATAAAAAACTGCTCCCATACCTTCCGGATAACAGACAGATTCTTGAATGGATGAAAAAAGAGAATCCGCAGGCGGGGGCAATCGCTTCTTATCTGACGAATTACTCCTGTTACCCGGTTTATCAGAACACAGATGTTACCTATTATGATGAGGCAATCAAAGGGCTGGATGCACAGCTGGAGGATCTTTCAAAGGCAGAAAAGTTCATCTTTATGGAGTATCATGCCATTGAAGACGAAGAAGCATGGCAACGGATCCAGACGGTACTTGAAGATCGTGTGAAAGCAGGCGTAGAAGTTCGTATCTTCTATGATGATATGGGATCGATTTGGTTTGTGAACATGGATTTTGCAACAAAACTGAAATCTTTAGGAATCAAATGCCGTGTATTTAACCCGATTCTGCCGGGACTGAATATGTTCCTGAATAATCGCGATCACCGGAAGATTACTGTGATTGATGGAAAGATTGCTTACACAGGTGGGTACAATCTGGCGAATGAGTATTTCAACATCACGCATCCGTATGGAATCTGGAAAGATACCGGGATCCGTATGGAAGGAGATGCGGTCAAGTCTATGACAGTAGCATTTCTGGAAATGTGGAATGCAGCCGGAAATGTAAAGTCAAAAGAACTTGTACCGGAGAAATATGTGATCAACTATGCATACCAGGCACAACAGCGTGGTTATGTCCAGCCATATGCAGACAGTCCGCTCGATGGTGAGCAGGTAGGCGAGGAAGTATATATCAGTATGGCGAATAAAGCAGAGAAATACTGCTGGTTTATCACTCCATACCTGATTATCACAGACGAGATGACACATGCACTCACACTGGCAGCAAAGCGTGGTGTTGATGTACGTATCATAACACCGGGTATCCCGGACAAGAAGATGGTCTACAGTGTGACCCGTTCCTTCTATCATAATCTGGTTAAGCATGGAGTCCGTATCTATGAGTGGACACCGGGATTCTGTCATGCGAAGATGAGTGTGGCAGATGATCGCATGGCGACCTGCGGAACGATCAATCTCGATTACCGCAGCCTGTACCATCATTTTGAGAATGGATGCTTCCTGGCAGATTGCGACGCAGTGCTGGAGATCCGGGATGATCTGATCCGCACGATGGGAGAAAGCAGAGAAGTGACCGAGCAGTATAAAGAAGGAAGAAGTGCGGGCTTAAGACTCGGACAGCTGATCTTACGTCTGTTTGCGGAGCTGCTCTGATAATATCGTTTGTGGGTTGAATTTGCATTGGATTGATTGTATAATGAACTTGATTGTTGAGAAATTAACAATAGTTTTTTTATGAAATGGATGGTCTGCCGGTCAGAAGATACTGAACCCGACAGCCGGATATGAACTTTATTTTATGAAGGAGGAATCAACGATGATTACCTGGAACAATTTGGATAAGCTTACTTCTTATCAGGAACTTAAGAAGACAGAAAGTGTAGACCTCGCAGCAGTGATGGCCGGAGAGAACGGAGCAGAGCGTGTGAAGAACTACAGCGTTCCGATGGCAGAAGGATTAGCATATAATTATGCAGCGAAGAAAGTGGATGACACAGTTCTCGCAGCTCTTGAGAAACTGGCAGAAGAAGCACAGCTGACAGAGAAGTTCGAAGCACTTTACGACGGAGAAGTTGTGAACACAGGAGAAAAGCGTCTCGTACTTCATCATATGACACGCGGACAGCTCGGAGATGCTGTTGAGGCTGACGGTGTTGACAAGCGTACTTTCTATGTAGAGCAGCAGAAGAAGATTGCTGAGTTCGCGAATAAAGTACATGCAGGTGAGATCACAAACGGTGCCGGAGAGAAGTTTACAACAGTTGTTCAGATCGGTATCGGCGGAAGTGACCTCGGTCCTCGCGCAATGTACCTTGCACTTGAGAACTGGGCAAAGAAGAATGATACATTCAAGATGGAAGCAAAGTTCATCAGCAACGTTGACCCGGATGATGCGGCAGCAGTTCTGAATTCTGTAGATGTTGCTCACTCTATCTTCGTACTTGTATCCAAGTCAGGAACAACACTTGAGACTCTGACAAATGAGTCCTTTGTAAAGGATGCTCTTAAGAACGCAGGACTTGACGCATCCAAGCATATGATCGCAGTAACAAGCGAGACTTCACCACTTGCAAAGAGTGATGATTACCTTGCAGCCTTCTTCATGGATGACTATATCGGAGGACGTTTCTCATCTACATCAGCAGTTGGTGGAGCTGTACTTTCCCTCGCATTCGGACCGGAAGTATTTGCACAGTTCCTTGACGGAGCAGCAGCTGAGGATAAACTGTCCCTCAATAAGAACATCAAAGAGAACCCGGAGATGCTCGATGCATTGATCGGTGTATATGAGAGAAATGTACTCGGATACCCAAGCACAGCAGTACTTCCTTACTCCCAGGCACTGAGCCGTTTCCCTGCACATCTGCAGCAGCTGGATATGGAGTCTAACGGAAAATCCGTAAACCGCTTTGGTGAGCCGGTTGATTATGTAACAGGACCGGTTATTTTCGGAGAGCCTGGAACAAACGGACAGCACTCCTTCTATCAGCTTCTTCACCAGGGAACAGATATTGTGCCGCTTCAGTTCGTAGGATTCAAGAACAGCCAGATTGGTACAGATGTTGTGATCCAGGACAGCACAAGCCAGCAGAAACTCTGCGCGAACGTAGCTGCTCAGATCGTAGCATTTGCATGTGGTAAAGAAGACGAGAACCGTAACAAGAACTTTGAAGGAGGACGTCCTTCAAGCATCATTATCGGAGAGCAGTTAACACCGGCATCTCTCGGAGCACTGCTTGCTCACTTCGAGAACAAGATCATGTTCCAGGGATTCCTGTGGAATGTAAACAGCTTCGATCAGGAAGGTGTTCAGCTCGGTAAAGTCCTTGCAAAACGCGTACTTGCACATGAGACAGACGGAGCCCTGAGAGTATTCAGTGATCTTCTGAACATTTAATCGAATTATATAAGTAAAAAGTATAGGAATCGTGCTGGCGGCGGAGAGTTCTGCTGACAGCACGATTTTTTTAGTGAATTAGAGATCCTCTCAGCAATGCTCCAGGAGAGTTTCTTTGAGTTGTATGGGGAAAAAGAGAAAAGTTCAGAATAGAAAAAGAAAGCGTATTTCGTGGAGTAGATTACTCTACGAAATACGCTTTTTCTTTGAATTGTTTCAAATCTTAGTATAATTATCATGTATAGTCTACTCTTTTCAAACATTTCTGTCAATGTATATACATTCATTTCATAAATTTATACAATCTCTTAGCAAAAAAAGTCGAAAAATAGACATTTTCGTCATTTTAATCTCCTTTTTTGAATGGATTTTTATCTATTTGCCGTCAAATTTATGGTCAATTGTCAGTCAATTTACAATCTGTCAGATCTGAAAATCAAAAATATTTATTTCATTTTATCTATTCCACTTCACACATTTACAAACACATGTTTTTAAAAATCAATCCTAATTATAAATTTTACAGCATTTATTTACCGTCAAATTTTGGGTCAGACGTCTGAAATCTCTTGGTTTTCAAGGTTTTTCATAAAAATTTCGTAGAGTAATCTACTCTACGAAATTTCTTGTAAAAAGGATGAAGGCTTATGGGAAGAAGACCAAAAGATTTGTCAGGTCAAAAGTTTGGCATGTTGACAGTTAAGGATATGACAAAAAAAAGAGATGGTAGAGGTTCAGTCTATTGGCATTGTGTATGTGATTGTGGGAATGAAGTTGATGTACCAGCGGCAAGACTTATACAAGGAACATGTCATAGTTGTGGTTGTTTGCAGAAAAAAATCGTCAAGAGATTGCAAAAAGACGACATTTTGTGGACGGAACCTGTGTTGAAGTGCTGGAAAAGAGAAAAAGAAGAAGTAACCAGCGTATTCGCCTGTTCCTGAGTCATGG
>OGZC01001643.1_pt1 | contig 11797 bp, 10 predicted proteins | sample 1576751 | NCBI WGS metagenome assembly OGZC01 (sample SAMEA3541486, study PRJEB24748) | human gut metagenome | biome: human gut; feature: human-associated habitat; material: faeces | place: China | collected 2012
TCTTTCATTAGAAAATGTAGATTATAAAAAAAGTTATGAGGAAGGTGCTTTAAAAGGAAATCATTTATCATTTATTGTTTTAAATTTATTTGATGATGAAGAAGCATTTTATTATTTTTGTAATACTAATAACGAATTTAATAACATATCATATCAAATTGAAAAATTGATTGAAAATATGGCATATAAAAGATTTGATTTAGCTAGTAACGATAAATTAGAAAGTATTATAGAAAACATTATTTATGAAAATCAAATAGAAGTAAAAGGATATAATGTTAATCCAATTATTCAATTAGTAGAACATTGTAATCAATATAATCGATTAGTTTATAGTGTTGATCTTTTAAATAATCTTGATAATAATTTTCAAGAGTTATTTTATACAGAAGAATTTGAGATATTGCCACCTGATATTTGGAAGAATATGCATATTTCATTAGAAGATTTAAATGAATTTTTAATGAGTGATGACTTATTCTATTTTTGTAAACAAACAATTGGAAAAATAGAAAGTAAACAAAGACATAATTTTTTAAATAGTAATGCTGTTAAATTTCTAAGGAATGCTATTGAGTATGATAAACAATGGATTGATACATTTGATGAAAATGAAGGATTATATATAGAAAAGATAGATGATAAATATACTATTTATCCTTTAAAAGTTGCTATTTTTCTAAGAACATATGATGAATTAACAAATAAAAGAAAAGTAAAGATATTAAGTGGAAATAAAAAGTCTCAATTATTAAAATCACTTTTAACGAATAATAATGATCCATTTCCACAATCATTACCAATGCAAATATTTAGTCTAGTTTGTCATTTTCAATATGACAATATTACAAAAGAAATACAATTTGGATTTTATAATTATACAACGTTATTAAGTGAACGACTATTTTGCACAATAATGATTAAAACAACGGAAACATATAATTTTGATATGAATATCAAATACTTAAATACTCTATATGATGATTTATGTGATTTAGTAGAAGTATTAAAATAATTGTTGTTAAATATTAATATCCTTTTTCTTGGATAATTGATATTAAATTTCTTATATTTTAGATATAAAAGAGAAAGTGAATTAGTCAGTAAAACTAAAGAGAAGAACAAAAATAGAAATTCAATTTTTAAAGGAGTTATATGAAATAAAGGATAAATTTTTTGATAAAGTAATTTCTGAAAGAAAAAATAAAAATTTAAGTGAATGTACAATAACTTGTGTACTACACGCAAAGTATGGTATACTTTATTTGCAAGTCGGAGAACAATTGCATCAAAACGAAAAGGTAAGGATTGGTGGATCCTTACCTTTTCTAACTTTTAGAGTGGTCTAACACTAGGCTAGTTATCGCTTAAATCTTTTGTCTAACCATTTGCATATGTAATAAACTAACACACCTGCCACGACAGATACTACTAAGTCGGAAAACAATTAACATCACCTCCTTTCAAGGAGGACGATAACAAAATAATTATATCAAATTATGTCAAAAAAGTATGACTGAACAGTAAAATAAATGGATAAAAATAGTATTTTATAAACTTATAATTAGGGCTCTTTCTTTTTGTGATTTATTAATTACTTTACAAATTTGCTAATGTCGTATGTCATATTAGCAAGAATGTAAAGCTTAAATCTATCTTGACATGAACTTGGCTTTAGTGGTTACAATGTATATAGGTTAATTTAGGGAGGAAAAAGAAATGGAATATAGTAAAATTGATAAACTTGGTGTTAATCCATCACTATTAGGTTTTGGATGCATGCGTTTTCCTAAAAAGGAAGATGGCACTATTGATGAGGTAGAAGCAGAAAGAATGTTAGATCATGCTATTGAAAGTGGTGTGACTTATATTGATACAGCTTATCCTTATCATGATGGTGAAAGCGAACCATTTGTAGGTAGAGTTTTAAAGAAATATAAAAGAGAAGATTTTTATCTTGCGACAAAGTTACCAATGTTTAAAATTGATTCATTGGAACAAGCAAAAGAAATCTTTGAAGAACAAATGAAAAGACTTGATGTCGATTATGTTGATTTCTATTTATTACATGCTTTAAATAAAGATACATGGAAAAAAGTTATTGATTTAAATATCATTCCTTATTGTGAAGAATTAAAGAAACAAGGAAGAATTAAAAACTTTGGTTTTTCATTCCATGATGATTATGAAGTATTTGAAGAAATTATTAATTATCGTGATTGGGATTTCTGTCAAATACAATTAAATTATATTGATACAGATATCCAAGCAGGAATGAAAGGTTATAAACTTACTGAAGAAAAGAATGTGCCATTAGTAATCATGGAACCAATTAAAGGTGGAGCCTTAGCTAGTTTATCCGATGATATCGAACAAGTCTTTACAGATTATAATCCAAATGTCAGTATTTCAAGTTGGGCTTTACGTTTTGTAGCTTCACTTTCAAATGTTAAAGTTGTCTTAAGTGGCATGTCTACCTATGATCAAGTAGAAGACAACCTAGCAACATTTAAAGATTTCAAACCTCTTTCAAATGAAGAAGAAAAAATTGTTGAAACAGTTGCAAACTTAATCAAAGCAAAAACTAAAAATGGATGTACAGGATGTCGTTATTGTATGCCTTGTCCATTTGGAATTGATATTCCAGGTAACTTCAAGTTATGGAATGAATATGGTATGTTAGGTCTTAAAGATACAGCTAAAAGACGTTATACAAATCTAGGAGATGCACAAGCTGAATTTTGTAAGAAATGTGGTAAATGTGAAAAACTTTGTCCACAATCTATTAAAATCAGAGAAGATTTACAACGTGTCGTTCAAGATATTAAGAACTTATAAGAGAATGGCGTTATGTCATTCTTTTTTTTGTATTATGTTTTAGTAAAATAAATAGTGATATGTATGGTATGATGTATTTATAGATAAAAGTGAAACAGGATATACGAGGAGACAACTTATGAAGATAAAATATATGGGGAAATTAGATCCAGAAACTAATCCACTTCCAACAAATAAGCTTAAAGAAGGGGCTATTCGATTTAATGAGCCAACGGATAGAAAAAAACAGAATATACAAACAAGTATTGTTACTTTTATTATTATATGTATTATGTTTGTACCAGAATATTTAAATGTTCTTTTTAGAGATGTTGATGCTATGGATTTATCAAATCTTTTTAGCTATTTTATACTCGCAAATATTTTATTAGTTCTTTCAAAACTATGTCAGTTTTATTTCTATAAAGAAATTTATATGTTTAAAATACCACGTGTTGGTTTTGCAGGAGTATATACAACAGAGTTTACAAAGAAAAAATATATAGCTATCAATCTTATTCCTGATATTTTATTTGGTTTAGTTCCTTATTATATTTCATTAACAAAATGTAAGTTTTTTTTAGGAATGGCCGCTATGTTTGTTGTTGCAAATTCAGCAGTAGATTTCATGAATGTATATCATGCATTTGTAGAAATGCCACCGGGTTCAAAAACATTCTTATATCAGTTCAATAATTATTGGTATTTACCAAAAAAAGATAATAATAACTAGGGCGAGGGAAACAGTATGATACTGTTTCTTTTTTATATGAAATATGATGGAATAGAGTTGAATCTTTAAGATATCATAATATAAAATTAAATTATTAAAGAACTTACACAAAGATTACAAATGAAGAAAGTATATTAAAGATGAAGGGAGGTATTGTTATGAAGATACTACTTGCTGAAGATCATGATAATTTAAGAGAAATAATAGAAGATTATTTGGTTGTTCATGGGTATGTTGTGGAAAGTTTTGATAATGGAGAAGATGCTTACTATAGCTTTTTAACTGAAAGTTATGATCTTGTTTTATTGGATGTGATGATGCCTAAGATGGATGGTTTTACATTATGTAAAAAGATACGTGAAAAAGAAGAAATACCAATTCTTTTTATTACGGCTAAGGTACAAGAAGTTGATCAGTTAAAAGGATATGAATTAGGTTGTGATGATTATATTATTAAACCTTTTTCATTACCGGTATTACTTGCTAAATGTAATGCAATCATGAATAGAAAACATTATCAATTTTTAGAAAGAGGAGTTTTAAAACTAAATAAAAGAGAGAAACAAGCTTATTTAAATAATAAGAATTTAAATTTAAAAATAATAGATTATAAAATACTAGAATATTTTATAAAAAATCCAAATCAAATCTTATCTAGAGAACAGATTTTATTAAAAGTGTGGGGATTTGATTATAAAGGACAGGAAAGAAGTGTTGATACACATATTAAAATATTAAGAAAAGCCTTGGGACCTTATCAAAAGGGAATAAAGACAGTGATTAAACAAGGTTATTGTTTTGAAACGAAGGTGTTTGAAAATGGTTGATTTTTTAAGAGCGTTAAGTATTGTTTTATTATTAGGCATGTTTTATCTTGTCTTTAAGAATAAGAAATTTAAAAGATTTCTATTAATTGAAAGTGTTTTAATTATTGTTTTTATTATAGGTAGGCAGATGTATACGAGTAATCTTAATACAATGGATACTGTTATGTGGTCACTAGCAAGTGATGTTACGAATCAAATGATAACACAAAGTGATAAAAACATTGAAAATAATATGCATGATATACTATCTACTATTTATGATGGTAATGGGTTTGATATTAAACAAAATATAGCTTTTGAATATAAAGTAAAAAATAAATATGAATTTAATAATAAAAACTTTATTATCTTTTTTAAAGATAGTACAAATGAAAAATATACTTTTTTTAATCTAGAAAATTCTTTTAATAAAAGAGAGATCAATAATTTATTAGACTTTTATAATCAAAATCAAGTTGGTTGTACTATAAAAAAGATGAGTTTTCATTCAAAAGATAATCAATACGTCATAGATCAAATTATCTTTTATGATGAAAATAGTCATACGACTTATAAACTTGGTAACTCACAAGGAACAATGAATTATTATTCATGGTATAAATATAAAAATAAAAAAGCAAGTGATCAAAATAGACTAGGTGATTTTGAATTAATGTTTTTTAATTCAAAGCAAACACTAGAAAAGAATCCAAAAGAAAAAGATATTAAAGTAGAACAAGAAACATGTGATATTTCTTCTGATAAGTCAAAGATATATGTTCATTATGTAAATAAAGAAAATAATATAAAACTTAATATGTTTATTGATACATCCAATATTGTTTTAGATAGTTTAAAAGATAGATTTATTTTAATGTTTAGTTTTGTACAAATTATTCTAGCATGTATTTATTTTATATATACGTATCTTGAAAATGAAAGAGAAGAATTAAATAAAACAAGAAACTTATTTATTAATGCAATGGCTCATGAAATGAAAACGCCTAATGCAGTTATTTTAAATAGTTCAGAAATGTTGATAGAGAATGTTAATCCTGAAAAACAACATAAATACTTAAAAATGATAGAAGATGAATCTAAGCATATGAATAATCTTTTAAATCAAATGTTGATATATACAAGAACGACAAATTCTTATCAATTACATAAACAAAATCATAATCTTTCGACAATGTTTGAAGAAGTATTAAAACATTATGATTTAGAATCAAAAATCATTACAATTGATATTGATTCTAAAATCAATATTTCATGTGATCAACAATTGATGATGATTGTCTTTGACAATCTTATCAACAATGCTTTTAAATATGCAAATCAAAAAATAAGTATTGTTTATAAACAAGAAAAAATAATTATAAGTAACGATGGATCAAAAATAGAAAATAAAGATATTAATCATATATTTGAACCTCTCTATAAAGCGGATGTATCAAGAAATGATACCAATTCTACAGGAATGGGATTAGCGATTGTTAGAAATATTTTAGATTTACACAACTATACTTGTAAAGTTGTACAAGACGAAGAAGTTCATTTTATCATAGAGATGAATAAGTAATAAAAAGTTTATGTAGAAATACATAGACTTTTTGTTACCTTTTTTCTATATAAAACGTATTATAAGTGAAAGAGCTCTTGAGGAGGCAGTTATGAAGATAGATACAGAACAAGTGATTGCAACATATAAAGATCGTATTTTTGCGATAGGATTAACGATGTTAAAAAATCCTGATGATGCTGAGGATGTTGTTCAAGAAACTTTTCTTAGATATCATACATATAAAAAAGATTTTGAATCAAAGGAACATATAGAATCTTGGTTATATAAAGTAGCAATTAATAAAGCTAAAGATATTCAAAGAAAGTTTTGGAAAAGAAAACAAGTATCTATGGAAGATTATATGGCAACGATTCCATTTGATAGATCACAGGATGAAGAATTATTTCAAGCAGTGATGGCTTTGCCATCAAAGTATAGTATTGTGATTCACTTATATTATTATGAAGATTATTCAATTAAAGAAATTGCTCAACAATTAAAACTCAATGAAGGGAATGTTAAAGTAAGACTTTCTAGAGCAAGACAAATATTAAAAGAACAACTTAAGGAGAACTGGAACAATGAAGAATAAAGAAGCCTATAAACAAGCATTTAAACATGTACATTATCAAAAAGAAATTAACTTAAATCAAAGAAAAATTCCAAAATCTTTACTTACTCTTGCAACATCATTAATTGTCTTATTATCTACATTTACTGTTGCTTATGCCTTTGATGTAGGGGGGATACAAAGTAAATTAGAAGTCTGGTTCCATGGTGAAAAAAGAAGTGTTCAATATGAAAAAGTACAAGATAACGCTTATCATTTTTATACAACTGATAAAAATGGAGATGTCGTTGATATGGGAGTTCATATTGGTTTAAAAGGGACACCTTTTGGAATTCAAACGATGAACGGGGATGAAATAGCAAATAGTTTAAATGATGACAGTGAAATTGTTTATGATGAAAAAGAAGATAAGTATATATTCTATTATCAAGATAAAGCGGTTGATATAACAAAGATGTTTGATAAAGAAAAGGAATGCTATTTAGTAATCAATAATGGTGAAAAAGATATTTATTTTGTGATTAGTTATAAAGATAAAATAGATGAGGATAGCACTATATCACAGTATAGTGATGAAAATGCCGCAGTTACACAGGGTGTAACGGTCAAAGATATCAAAAATCGATTTATTAGAATTAAGTAAAAATGGAGGATTTTCCTCCATTTTTTATAACCATTGAAATAGGTAAACTGGATAATTTAATAAGATAGATATTAGTATTAGAAATAAAATTAAAAATATTAATTTTATTATTTTAATGTTGTGGTATAATGATTTAAAGGAGTGATCATTATGGAATTACTATTTGTATTTGCAATGCTTCTCATTATTCTTTATTACTTTTATAAGAAAAAACCTAAAAATCATTATCCTGTCATTCAATATCAAGATCATAAAAAACATGTATTAAATTATAAAAAAATACAAACAACGAATACACCTGTTCAAGACTTACAATATGTTTATTATTTATTATTATTGATTGATGAACTACCACAAGATAAATCAATCCTTATCTATTTATTATTAAAAAAATGGAATGAGCAAAAGGATATTTCTTTAGAAGAAAAAGACTATGAGCTAAGTATTCATTTTCTTAAAACATATACAAATAATAGAGTAGAAGATCAATTATTCCAAATGTTATATATTCTTTCTATTGATCAAATTGTTGATGATAAAACATTACGTATTTGGGTAGAAAATGATTTTGAAAAAATAATAAAATGGGAAAATGAATACTTAAAAGATATGCAAAATAAACTAAGACAAGAACATCGTTTTGTAGATGATTGTTATAGTTTAGATATTTATGAAGATTTAAAGAAATTATTAGGTTATAAAAAGTATTTAGATAGTTATAAAGAAATTGAAACAGAAGATGAGATGAAGTACGCATTGTTGTTTGGTTTAAAAGAATGCCCTTATCCAATGTATTCATGTTTTGTTATGCAAAGTATCGAAGCTGACCATGGTGTATCGAGAGGATCAGGATTATACTGATCCTATTTCTTTCATATAGCCTGCCGTAATAATACCAGCAGGTAATGCTACGATAGCAATTCCCATGAAAGAAGAAACCATGGTAATCATTCTACCTAATGTTGTTATTGGATAGATGTCTCCATACCCTACAGTAGTAAGAGAAATCGTTGCCCAATAGATAGCATCAAAGAAAGTATGGAAGCTATCAGGTTCAACGTTGAAAATAACTAAAGCACAGACAATAATATAGCCTATTGCTAGATAAAGAACAGTAATTAAGGCATCTTTTGAATTCTTTCCAACCTGTATAATAATTTGAATATTTTTAGAATAACGAAAACTTTTAAATATACGTAGTACTCTAAATGTTCGAATAAGACGAATTGTTTTTAATGCTTTGAATCCTTTATTTAAAAGGCTGATAGATGGTAGGATTGAAAGTAAATCAATAATAGCTATAAATGAAAATGGATATTTTAGATATGAGATTATATCATTATTATGGTACTTTAAGTTTGCAGTCAACCATCTTAGAAAATAATCTATAATAAAAATAAAGACAGAGATAGAATCAATCATATTAAATAAATGAGATTCATTTTTAAAAGCAAGTGGAATAATGTTTATAAATATGACAAACATCATCACTAAATCATATATATGACTTGCTTTATCATCTTCTTTAGAAACTTCTATTATTTCGTAAATACGTTTTTTCATGTTATCACCCTCATTAAAGATACATAGGTAGAATTAATTTCATATTATGAAATTAATGTGGAAGAGATATTTGATTAGATACAATAATAAATAAAGGAGGCTCTTTATGTATAAAATTATAGCGTGTGATTTAGATGAAACTTTATTAAGTGATGATCGTTCAATTTCTAAAGAAAATATCGAAGCAATTCAAAAAGCAAAAGAATTAGGTGTTAAGTTTGTTCCTGCTACAGGAAGAGGATACAATACGGTTGATGGAACTTTAAAAGAATTAGGTCTTTATGACTTAGAAAATGAATATGTAATTTCTTATAATGGCGGAGCCATTAGTGAAAATAAAGGAAGTAAACTTCTTTATTTTGAAGGAATTACTTTTGAAAAAGCAAGTGAGCTTTATAAAAGAGGTTTAAACTATGATGTATGTATTCATGTTTACACAAAAGATATGGTTTATGCTTATAAGTTTGTTCAAGAAGAGATTGATTATTTAGCAGGAAGAATGGAAGTTAAAGAAATCTTTGATGATCATATTGATTTTTTAAAGGGACAAGAAATTGTTAAAGTGTTGTATATGAATACAGATTATGATTATTTGAAAAAGATTGAAGATGATTTAAAGGATATTACAGGGGATTTGGATGTCAGTTATTCATCTAATCGTTATATTGAATTTAATCATCAAGGTGTTAATAAAGGACAAGGTTTAAAGAAACTTACGGATATCTTAGGTGTAGATATTAAAGAGACGATTGCTGTTGGTGATAACTTTAATGATTTATCAATGATTAAAGTGGCAGGACTTGGTGTTGGGGTACAAAACACTGTTGAAGATATGAAGAAAGAATGTGATGTGATTACCAAGGCGACAAATAATGAAAATGCTGTGGCGGAAGTCATCAATAAATATATTTTAGGCACAAATTAATTTTTGTGCTTTTTTAATAGTCTTCTATTTTGTATAATTGAATAAATACGAAAAGAGGAAGAATATGAGTTCATTTTTTACAGATACAATATTAGAAAGAGGAAAAAAATATTTTGAACAAAACAGAGTTTTTTCTATTAATCAAAAAGATGATAAAACATATACAGGAATTGTTTTAGGAAGTGAAGCTTATCATACTAAAATTACTTTAGATGAACATTATAATGTGATGTCTGCAACGTGTGATTGCCCCTATGCTAAAGATGGTCATCATTGTAAACATGAGGCAGCACTTTATTTTGCGATTGAAGAAAGACTTCCTAAGGATGAACAACAATATATCGATATTAATGCTTTATTAAAAAGAGTTCGTGCAAGATCACGTAGTAGTTATATGTTAAAACGTGAATTTAATGAAGAATTTAAGAAATATTTAAAGAATATTATTCAATTAAATAAGCAAGGAAATTTTCATATTTCTAATTATCAACAAGTTATTGAAGAATTTTTAAGTTCTAATTACCCAAAAGATTATCGACATGAAATACTTAATATTATGTTTCAAGGATACTGTAAGTTGCTTACTAATGAACATAATAAAGAATTAACAGTGCAATGGCTTAAAGAAAATATGAAATATCAAAGATATGAAAATGCATTTAGTCATATTATGTCTGTTGTTAATTTATTAGATGTTGAAGATCAAATAGCTATTATTAAAGAAATGCTTTTAAATAAAAGAAATCCAGCTTTATTAAATACATATTTTAAAATAATTAATGATCATCATTTGGATATAAAAAAATACTTAGATGAGATCCAAATTTATAATAACAATGAAGATTATATTATGGAAATGATACGCTATTATATGAATAATCAACAAATAGGACATGCTAAGCAATACTATAAAGAACATATACAAAATATTAGAACAAAAGAAACAAAAGCAAAATTAGAATCCTTACTCAATCCAGAAAATGAAGATGCGTATTTAAATTATTTATGTTCAAAATTAAGCTATTATAATTGTTCAGAAGTTCCTATTTATTATGATGATTTAAAAGAGTTTTATGGAAATAAATTTGAAAATTACTTGATTGATTTTATAAATAAAGTAGATGATTATTATAGTGATTATGAATTAGCGATAATGTTTAAACGAAAACAAGAAGCAAAATATGCTATTTATATCTTACTACAAAAACCAAATATGAATTTTTTTGATCCACTAAAAGGAATGATAAAAGAATACAGTTTAGAAATGTATTTAATGGTATATGTTGAATGCTTAAAAGATTATATAAATCAAGGAATAAGAAATTATTATTTAAGAGATTATATTTATGACTTATTTCATGAGTTAGATGAAATGTCTAAAATAGAGTTAGTAGATATGTTGAAAAAAGAATATCCAAGAAAAAAGAAACTACATGAAATGTTAGATGCATGTTTAAAGGAAGGTGATGAAATTGAAATTCAATATTAATTCAAATGTTGTAAAAAGTAAAAATAACTTAGAAATTGCTAGAAAATATCATCACTATGATAATGTAGAAAGCATACATGTTACAGCTAATGAAGATGTTTATCATATAGATGCTGTCGTTTCAGTATTTAATCATCCCCAAAAATGTTCATTAGATATTAAAGATAATCAAGTGATTTCTTATGAATGTTCATGTCCATTTAATGATCAAGATTCAATGTGTGGTCATTTAGGTGCAGTAATTTTAAAACTTAATGAATTAGAAATCAATGATTTTCCTTTTGATTATCAAAGTGAAAAAGTAGAAAAAATGAAAGAAATTGAAAAAGAAAATCAAAGACAAAGAAGAAAAGCACAACTTAGACAACTAGCCCATACTTCATCACGTCTCATTGATTTAAGTAAAAATCAATATCAAACAGAATTACAATTATCTATTAATAATGAAAAATATGATTTAACACCTTTTATTTATCTTCAAGATGATGAAATAAATGTAGAATATAAAGTTGGAAATGAAAAGAAGTATGTTGTCAAAAACATTACAGATTTTATTGATCGAATCAATCATCAAGAAAATTATAGATATGGTAAAGCATTAGAGTTTGTACACAGTGAAAAGAATTTTACAGAAAATGCCTTAAAACAAATTGATTTCATGAAAAAAGCCATTTTCTTTAGAAGTC
>OGZC01001645.1_pt1 | contig 11787 bp, 9 predicted proteins | sample 1576751 | NCBI WGS metagenome assembly OGZC01 (sample SAMEA3541486, study PRJEB24748) | human gut metagenome | biome: human gut; feature: human-associated habitat; material: faeces | place: China | collected 2012
CGATCTTGTAGATCTGACAACTGATCTGCACTCTATGGGACAGTTTATTCAGGATGGAAACAGAATTCTGTTTGAGACTGTGATGAATGTGGAGACATCCAGAGAAGAGATCGTGATCAATGAAGAGCCTGTAGATCTGGATGGACTGAACTATCTGGCAGGAAAGACGGTTGATTTCATCAATAAGAGTGCAATGAACGGAACAATCCTTGCACATACAGATGGAAATGTACCGAATCTTCTTGTGAACATTCCGGAACAGAATGAATATTATCTGGGACAGCTGTTCTACTTCTTTGAATTTGCATGTGGAATCAGCGGATACCTGCTTGGTGTGAATCCATTCAACCAGCCAGGTGTTGAAAGCTATAAGAAAAATATGTTCGCACTTCTTGGAAAACCAGGATTTGAAGCAGAAAGAGAAGAGCTGTTGAAGAGACTGTAATTTTCGGATTTCGCAAAATCAATCAGACAACCATAAAAAGCCTCCGGCGGGGAAAAAATCTTTCCCCAGCCGGGGGCTTTTTCATTGCTGCATTTTAAAAATTCTGTTTTTATATTCTTTTGGAGAAATACCATATTGTTTTGTAAAAGCTTTGTAAAAAACGGAATAATCAGAAAATCCACATAGTTCAGGCAATTTTTTTAATGGTGTTTGACTGGAAATTAAATTTTTAGCTTCGATCAGGCGGCGTTGTGTAATATACCGATAAAGGCTCAAACTGATCTGTTTACTGAACAATTGATTGATAGAAGATTCACTGACCAGAAAGTGCGCTGCGATTCGTTTCGCACTTAATTCTTCGGAAAGATGATTTTCTATAAAGTGAATGATCTCGTCCAAAAGAATGGTTTTTTCCGGCTTTAGAGGATTTATTTCATGAGAATTTAAAAATTGATGAAATAAAGTAACGATTTGCGCAGACAAACCGATCTTATAGAGTTCTGCACCCGAAAAATCAGGAGGGATGTTTAATATCTTTTCGTAAAGTTCTTCTACCTGATATAGAATATTTCCGGATAGAAGGAATACATTTTGCGGTAGCAAACAGGACGCTTTTTCTATTGGATTGTTTTTCAAAAGGTCCATATATTGATGATAGATTTTATTGCTGATCCACATCACAGTTCTGCGGTAAGGTTCTGAAAGCTGTTCCAGATAAAGCGGACAGTGGCTGACACCGGGAGGAATGCATACAATGGAATTTTTAACCAGATGATAACGGGTGTTGCCGACCATATATTGCAAAGAACCACTTTGACAAAATAAAATTTCAAAAAAAGTATGGCTGTGTAAATCTACATTGTCTTTCGAGTAACTGATATCTTCATGTACATCCACATAGTCGCTGTCCATTTCTAATTCCTGATAAGTAATGGAATCGATGGAAAATGTGGGGTCATTTAATAATAATTTAGCTTCGTGAAGTTTCATAAAAATCCTCTCATGTTTTTGTGCAAATAATATAAAACGATAAAATTAAATATTAGATTTGCAATGTAATTTGATGAATTTGCAATATAAATTGCAATTATTATAACTTATAATTAGGATAACACAAATCACGTGAATTGAAAAGAAAAAGAAAAGAGGACAAGCAGGATGAACAAAAAACAAATTCGCCCGTTCGGGGTGAAGGATGAAATCGGGTATGTATTTGGAGACATGGCGGGCAGCTTTGTAAATTTATTTGTAGATGCATATTTTCTGATTTTTTGTACCAATGTATTGGGAATCAGCGCAGGATGGATGGGAACGTTATTTTTAGTGGCCAGATTATGGGATGCGATCAATGATCCGATTATGGGATCTTTCCCAGATCGTTGGATGATTGGAAAGTCCGGAGATAAATTCAAACCATGGATTAAGATTTTTATGCTTCCACTGGCATTATCTGGTGTGCTTTGCTTTTTTAATGTTCCATTGGAAGGGATTGCACTTCATGCGTATGTAGCATTTGCATATGTGCTGTATGGAATGAGCTATACAGGAACTTCCATGTCATTTGGTGCGATGGCAAGTGTAGTAAGTGATGATCCGATTCAGAGAAGTAAACTCTCCAGAGCAAGAAGTATCGGCGGAACGATTGTAGGAATCGTAGGGCTTTCAATTGTTCCGGTTGTCTGCTTTGACAAGCAGAGCAATATTCTTCCGGAACGTTTTACACTAATCGCGGTAATCTTCGGTGTTTTAAGTATTATCAGCTATTTTGTTCTGCTGAATTTTACACAGGAGCGTATTCGACAGAATTCTGAAAAAGCAGAGAAATTTAATTATGGAAAAGTATTAAAAGCAACCGTACACAACAGACCATTGATCGGAGTTATGGTGGCAACATTAGGAAGTATGCTCTTTATCACTGGATCAAACCAGGTAAGAAGCTACATTTTTAAAGAGTACTATGCAAGAACAGATGTAATGTCTATTATCAGTCTTGCGACAATCCCGATTTTGGTGATCTGTTTCCCATTGGTTCCGAAATTGGTAGCAAAGTTTGGAAAAAAAGCAACTTTAATGGCAGCCATTGTTTCCAGTACAATCTTTAGTGTCATCCCGGTTGTCATGGAAATTAAAAATGTATATGTGTATTCGGCATTGGTTGTATTGGGAACGATCGGACAGACAGTATTTACAATGTTGATCTGGGCGCTTGTTACAGACTGTCTGGATTACAGCGAATGGAAATTTAATGAAAGAAGCGATGGTTCTATGTATTCTTTATATACATTTAGTAGAAAAATAGGTTCTACCATTGCCTCTACAGGAGTTTCTTTCGGATTAGCAGCAATCGGATTTGTTTCCGGTTCCAATGTAGTACAGACAGCGGAAGCAGTGAATGGAATTTATTTCCTGGTCAATATCATTCCAGTGGTAACTTGCGCTTTAGAGTTGATTGGAGTAGGGCTGATCTTTAATTTGAATAAAGAGACTACAGAACAGATGTATGCAGAATTAAAGGCAAAATAAAGTACAGAAAATGAGGCTGAGTATGCTATGAAAAAAATAGATATTCATTTACATGCAGCGCTAGATCCGGTTCCGGGAACAGAAAAATTCAAGATATCAACAGGCGAAGAAATGCTTGCTCATCTGGAAGAGCTTCAGATTGAAAAAGCGGTTGTTATGTCATCCGGAGAGACAGAAGGAGCAATGGCTTCTGTCTCCGGAAACCAGAAATGCAGAGAACTGGCCAGAAGATTTCCTGAAAAATATGTATGGATGTGTAATCTGGATGAAAATTGTGAAGAAACCATTGAAGAGAGGCTCAGGGAATATCAAAGGCAGGGAGCTGTAGGAATTGGTGAGTTTATGATCTGTAGAAAAATAAACCATCCTTTTGTTCAGGCTGTATTTCAGGCGGCAGAAAAACTGGGAATGCCAATCCTGTTTCATATGAGTCCGCAGGAGGGATATGAATATGGCATTGTCGATGAACCGGGACTGCCGATGTTGGAAGAAGCTTTAGAAAAATATCCCGGATTAAAATTCATAGGGCACAGTCAGCCGTTCTGGCATGAAATCAGTCAGGATGCGAAGCCGGATCTGAAATCTCGAATGGAATGGGGCAGAGGTCCTGTCAGGGAAGGCGGCAGATTGGTCTGTCTTATGAGAAATTATAAAAACTTATACGCAGATCTGTCTGCAAACAGTGGTGGATGTGCTATTATGAGAGATGAAAAGTTTGGTTTACAATTTTTGGAGGAATTTCAGGATCGTCTGATGTTCGGTACAGATATGGTAAATACGGATATGGTATTTCCATTGGGAGAATGGCTGGACAGACAGTATCAGGAAGGAAAATTATCTGCACAGGCCTACCGGAAAATTTGTTTTGAGAATGCCAAAAAGATATTTCAGTTATAAGAGGAAAGGTGAAAAATGAGAACAAGAATTATACCGAAGATGTTGAATGATGAAGTGGAAGAATATCTTACACGAAATGATATTGTGATCGTTCCGGTCGGAACTGTGGAAATGCACGGGGGATTTCCTCTGGATTCGGAAACCGTAGTCAGTGAAGCGTTTGCACTTAAAATGGCGGAGGCATGTGACGGACTTGTATTAACTGGCCTTCCATATTTTTATGCAGGAGCGACTGCAAGTGGAAGAGGAACGGTTCAGGTCAGCATTCAGGAAGGAATTCGTTATCTGACAGGAATTGCGGAAAGTCTTTTACGCCAGGGATTTAAAAGACAGATTTATATCAGTGCACATGGTCCGGCACATATGACAGTGAGTCCGATGGTAAGAGATTTTATGGATAAAACAGGAACTCCGATCCTGTATATGGATATGATCATGCAGCTGATGAGAAATGGACAGGATGTTTTTAAATCTGCAGATACATTCCATGCAATTACGGTGGGCGCTTATGATATGCTGGGCAGATTGGAAGATGTACCGCTGACTACAAAATATGAGCATCAGGAGAAGCAGAGCTGTGCGGAGTTTGATGATGTATTCGCATTGGCATATCAAAGTGGTTCCATCGGATATTATTTTGGAAATCCGAAAGACCACATGAGTACACCGTCAATTCCTACGGAAGAAAGACGCAAAGAACTGGCGGAAGAAGGAAAAGAAACAATTCAGGTTCTTGTGGAACGGATGAATGTGCCTCATATTGCAGAACAGATGAAAAATCTGGAAGCATATAATCAGGAAATTGCAAAACGCTGTCCGTGGGTTCCTTTTGCGCAGTAGTCATAGTAAGGAATCTATAACGTAGTAGGAAAAGAATGGGGTGTTGCATAGAAAAATTATGAATTTTTTAGAAGTGTGGAAAGAAAATAAACATCGTAAGCCTCTTTAATGCAGCGTTTTATATCTAACAGGCGGCGGATGTCTGGGTGGTGTAGAGATTAACTAGACAAAAAGTTCTTTTCTTTTTGTTGCCCTCGTAGAAAAAGTATAGTAAGATACCCTCAGAGGAGTTGATGAATTATGTTATACTGGATTATTATCGGGGTATTGATCGTAGCGATCATTGCGGTAATCTTCTTTACAGTTTCAAAATTATTGAAAGAGAAAAAAGACTATAATCAGTTTGAACGCAGATATCATTCACGGGAAGACGATTATGATGATGACTACGATGACGATGAAGAGGATGAGGACGACGAAGAGGATGATTATGAACCAGAGCCAAGACGCCGTCCGGTGAGGCAGCAGTCAGAACGCCGTACATCTTCAGCACCGGCGAAGCGCCGCTGGAAGATTGTGTTGGAGGATGTGGACCAGCAGGATCAGTACAGTTTTATCTTCTATGATTCATTGGGAATCGGAAGAGTCAGTGCATCGTCAGATTATGACAAGTTTCTTTCATTACCGGAAGATCTGAGAGTGTCAAAGGTGCATTGTGCAATCATCCGAAGCGGTGACAAATTGTATTTGAGAGATGAAGGTTCGAAAAATCATACATATTTGAACGGAAAACCGGTCAACAAGCCGATTGTGATCCAGAAAGAAGATGTGATCACGGTCGGAGAGACCAGACTGGAAGTTGTAAAAATTCTGCGGGAGACAAGATAATCCCGCAGAATTTTTTTGCAATTCCCTCTTTAACATGCTAAAATGATAAACAGTTAGTGAAATTATTGGAAAGACAAAGGAGGTTACCATGATTAAATTATATGATAACGGTGTATACCTGTTAAACGGCACAGAAATCCTGGAGGATTCGGGAAATGTGTCGCTTCCTGTTTCGAGAGAAGAAGCTGCAAAAAATACGATTGCCTATGGAATCCTGGACAGTCATAATACTTCAGGCAATATGGAACGCCTGCAGATTAAATTTGATAAATTGACATCTCATGATATCACATTTGTGGGAATTATTCAGACGGCAAGAGCTTCCGGGCTGGAGAAATTTCCGGTACCGTATGTTCTGACAAACTGTCACAACAGTCTCTGTGCAGTCGGAGGAACGATCAACGAAGACGACCACATGTTTGGTCTGACTTGTGCGAAAAAGTACGGCGGTGTTTATGTTCCGCCTCATCAGGCAGTGATCCATCAGTTTGCAAGAGAGGTACTGGCAGAGTGCGGCAAGATGATCCTTGGTTCTGACAGTCATACCCGTTACGGAGCACTGGGAACTATGGCTATGGGAGAAGGCGGACCGGAGCTTGTAAAACAGCTTTTGAATAAGACATATGACATCAAGAAACCAGAAGTGATCGGAATCTATCTAGATGGAGAGCCGGCAAAAGGAGTCGGCCCACAGGACGTTGCACTGGCGATCATTGGAGCCACATTTGCAAATGGCTATGTAAATAACAAAGTCATGGAATTTGTGGGACCTGGAGTTTCCAAATTAAGTGCAGACTACCGAATTGGAATCGATGTTATGACAACAGAGACAACCTGTCTGTCTTCTATCTGGAAAACAGATGAAAAGATCCAGGAATTCTATGAGATCCATGGAAGAAGCGAGGGATATAAGGAGCTGAATCCGGGAGCAGTGACTTACTATGATGGAATGGTTTATGTCAATATGAGCGAGATCAAGCCAATGATCGCGATGCCGTTCCACCCAAGCAATGTATATACGATTGATGAAGTGAATGCAAATCTGGCGGATATCCTCCATGAAGTGGAGAAAAAGGCTCTGATCAGTCTGGACGGAGCAGTGGATTATTCTCTTCAGAGCAAGATTGTGAACGGAAAACTCTATGTTGATCAGGGAATCATCGCGGGATGTGCAGGTGGTGGATTTGAAAATATCTGTGCAGCAGCGGATATTATAAAAGGAAGAAACATCGGTGCGGATGAGTTTACATTCAGTGTATATCCGGCAAGTACACCGATTTATATGGAACTTGTGAAAAATGGAGCAATCGCAGATCTGATGGAAGCAGGAACAGTTGTAAAGACTGCATTCTGCGGACCATGTTTTGGCGCCGGAGATACTCCTGCAAATAATGCATTCTCTATCCGTCATACAACAAGAAACTTCCCGAACAGAGAAGGTTCCAAGCTCCAGAACGGTCAGATTTCTTCTGTTGCACTGATGGATGCCCGTTCAATCGCGGCAACGGCGGCAAACAAAGGATTCCTGACACCGGCGACAGCAATGGATGTCGAGTACAAGGGACAGAAATATCACTTTGATCAGAATATTTACGCAAACCGCGTCTTCGACAGCAAAGGTGTGGCAGATCCGGGCGTAGAAATTAAGTTTGGACCAAATATCAAGGACTGGCCGGAAATGTCAGCACTTCCACAGAATCTGGTACTCAAAGTAGTATCTGAGATTCACGATCCGGTTACCACAACGGATGAATTGATCCCATCCGGTGAGACATCCTCTTATCGTTCAAACCCGCTGGGATTGGCAGAGTTTGCACTTTCCAGAAAAGATCCTGCTTATGTGGGACGTGCAAAAGAAGTACAGGCTGCACAGAAAGCGATTGAAGCAGGTAAGTGCCCTCTGGAAGTATTGGAAGAGTTAAAACCTGTAATGGAAAAAATCCAGAAGCAGTTCCCTCAGGTCGGAGAAGGCAACGTAGGAGTCGGAAGTACGATTTTTGCAGTAAAACCAGGAGATGGTTCCGCTCGTGAACAGGCTGCATCCTGCCAGAAAGTATTGGGTGGATGGGCGAATATTGCCAATGAGTATGCAACAAAACGTTACCGCTCGAACCTGATCAACTGGGGAATGCTGCCGCTTTTGACAAAGGAAGATGACAAAGCACTTTCCTTTAAGAATGATGATTATATCTTTATTCCAGATGTAAGAGATGCTGTGGCAGAAAAAGAAGATGTGATCAAGGCTTATGTCGTAGGAGACGAGTTGAAAGAAGTAGAGTTTTATCTGGGTGATCTGACAGACGCAGAGAGAGAGATCATTTTAAAAGGATGTCTGATCAATTACTATAGAGGATAAGAACCAGACAAATGAAAAATCAGGGAGAAATAAAAATCTTCCTGATTTTTTTATTTTCCATGCAACAAAACATCATTTGAGAGACTCTTATATATGACAGACAAGCAATGGTGTGAACAGCAAAATAAATGAAAAAGAAAGAGAGGGGATGCGGATGTACAATTATCAAAAAAGTGCGGAAGCAGTTCTGATACAGCGTGCAAAGCGTGGGGATATCAAGGCATTTTCAGAGTTGTATTCCAGAATCTATGTAGAGCTTTATAGATTTGCTTTGTATACGCTGAAGCATCCGCAGGAAGCGGAAGATGCAGTCAGTGATACAGTGATGGCAGCCTATGAAAAGATATCCAGTCTCAAAAAGGAGGAGTCTTTCAGAAACTGGATCTTTACCATATTGAGCAATCATTGTAAGAACCAGTTTCGAAAGCGAAGACAAGCCTATGAGCTGGATGAGGATTATCCGGCGGAGGAATCCGATTATTCTGTTTCGCAGGATGTAAAACGTGCATTCTGGAATCTGGATGAGGAAGAACGTCTGATTGTTTCATTTTCGGTATTTGGAGGTTATCAAAGCGATGAGATTGGACAGATGCTTAAGATGAATCCGACAACGGTTCGTTCCAGAAAAAAGAGAGCCCTGGAGAAGATGCGAGTGGTTCTTCAGGAAGTGGAGGTATAAGGATGGAAAATAAAAGAGACAGACATTTTACAGAAGAGGAAATAAAAGACAAGATCATGCAGTCAGCAGAGGGGATGGAAGTGCCTGATTCTTTAAAACCTGAGAATATTGAAAAGAAACTGGCACAGAAAAAGAAAAAACGGACACCGGTTTATGGAATTGTGGCAGCAGCGGCATGTTGTTGTATTGTAGTCGGAGCAGTGGCATTTTCCGGACGTGGAATGATGCAGGACAAGGAAGCACAAAAGGCAGCGGAAAAGACTGCGGACGATACAGTCGCTGAGTCGACTGCTGCGTTGGCAAGTGCGAAGGATTATGATCAGATTTACGAGTACGTTCAGGCAGCGGCAGAAGAGGAAGAGATCATGTATGGCACAGGGAGAGCTGATGGAGCGGCTCTTTATACAGGGGAGAAAGCAGTCGCTGATCAGGCTGTATCACATTCCGATACGAATGTGCGGACAGAGGGGGTCGGTGAAGGTGATATCGTCAAGACAGACGGAAAGTATCTGTATATCATGAGCATGGATAAGGTGCAGATCCTGAATATTGAATCTGAAGAGATGAAGCAAGCAGGAACCATTTCCATGGATGCGAATGATTATCTGATCGAGATTTATTTAAAAGATGACAAACTGGTGTGTGTGTATGCAAGAACAACGGATAAGACAGACAGTCAGGGAGTGATTCGAAGTGTGCCATATACGGTAGCGGAGACGTTTGATGTGAGTGATCCGGCAAATCCGAAATCATTGGGTGAGATGTCGCAGAGCGGAAGTTTCCATACTATGCGTGTATCAGGGGATTATATGTATCTGCTTAGTACGTTTTATGCGGATATTTCCGGACCAAAGGACGATATCAGCAGTTATGTACCGGAAGTACAGGGAAAATTGATAGAAAGTAATTATATTTTACTTCCGCAGCAGGAAAAAGGAAGAGTCTATACCGTAGTGACTTCCTTCAGTCTGAAAGATCCGACAAAGCAGACCGATCATCTGGCATTTTTTGGAGATGGCAGTCAGTGCTATGTAAGTGAGAATAATATTTATGTGTATGACACAATCTATGACGCAAAAGTTTCTCCGGTGACACAGACTGAGATCCGGAAAGTCTCTTATAAAGACGGAAAACTGGATGGAACAGGGCAGGTTGTGATCGACGGTGTGATCAATGATTCTTTCAGCATTGATGAATATGAGGGATATCTGCGGGTTGTAACCACGATCCGGGAAAATGACGATACATCCGGAGGCGTGAATCCATTGCTTCGAATTGACGGAGCTTCTGATGTATCCAGCCAGCCGGCAGATTCGACAAATGCCCTTTATGTTTTAAATAAAGATCTGAAAGAAGTAGGAAAACTGGAGAATCTGGCAGAGGGAGAGCAGGTATATTCCGCAAGGTTTATGCAAGAGAGCTGCTACTTTGTAACATATAAGCAGGTGGATCCACTCTTTTCCGTAGATTTGTCTGATCCGAAAAAGCCAAAAGTACTGGGCGAACTGAAGATACCGGGATTTTCTGATTATCTGCATCCGTATGGAGACGAGCTGCTTCTTGGAATTGGAATGGATGTGGAGGAAGATGGAGCAACCGTCAATGGAGTGAAGTTGTCCATGTTTGACATTTCCGATCCAAAAGATGTAAAAGAAGTCCATAAAACTGTGCTTGAGGAATGTTATTCTACCGATGTATCTTATAATTACCGGGCAGCATTTGTAGATGTGGAAAAGAATCTGATTGGATTTCCGGGATATCAGGAGCAGCAGGAGTACTACATTTATTCCTATGATAAAGAAAAAGGATTTACTTGTGTATTTGAGAAAAAGCTGAGCGGATATTCAGAAGTGAGAGGCTTGTACGCGGGAGATAGATTTTATCTGGTGACAGAAGGTACGGTAGAGTCTTATCGATTGGACAATTTTGAAAAAGTGGATGATGTGGTGTTGTAAGAGAAGATAATTTCAAAGACCAGATATCAAGGTATACTTGCTGTACTTGATATCTGGTCTTTTATGTATGAAATTTTTTAGAGGATCTTTATGAAAATTTCATTGTATCCTCAAAAAATTTCAAGTATAATAAAATTCATCTTGAAAGGAATCCCTTTCAATTTTCAAATATGGCAGAGAGACTGCCATTCAAAAAATTATTCCCAGATAAAGAGTAAAGAGATGGATAAAAGAAGTTATTGATCGGGGTGAACAGTAACTAAAGAGCGGGAGTTTGTCTGTATTTGCGATTGTGAAACATCGCGTCAAAGGATATAATAAAATCAGAAATACAAGTACATGCTCATCGAAATATTTTAAATTCCATCAGAACAAAGGAGGAGCATGTATGGAGAATAAAAAACCAACACAATTTTTAATGAAGCCAAAAGTAGATTTCTGTTTTAAAGAACTGATGGAAGACGAAGAGGTGCGTAACGCATTTCTGGCAGCAGTACTTGGGATCAATCTGAAGGAAATCAATGAGAGTAAGATTTTGCCGTCCCATTTGCGTCAGAAGGATAAAGACGATAAGCTGGGGATTCTGAATTTTATAATGTTTGATGATGAAGAATATTATTGCCGTTTTCATTTCTGGTCAGATAAGGGGAGGAAGTTGTATAGTGATAAATTTGAGATTCATACACTGGAACTTCCGAAGCTGGCAAAACATGATTATCCAGAGACAGAGCTGCTGAAATGGCTTCAGTTCATCAATGCAGAGACAGAGGAGGAATTTGAAATGGCAGCAGAAAAAAGTGAATACATTAAGAAGGCATATGAGGATCTGAATCGGATCAGCGCAGATGAGGAAAAGCGTCTGGAATATGAGGAGAGAGAGCGTGCGATTCGGGATCACCAGTATTTTTCCACGGTTTATAAAAACACCGGTCTAAAAGAGGGACGACGTGAAGGCAGACAAGAAGGTAGACAAGAAGGCATACAGGCTGTTGTGGAGCTGCTTCAGGAAATGGAACTGGAAAAAGAAGTGATATGTGGAAAAGTTCAGGAAAAGTTTCAGATTTCTTCAGAGGAGGCAGCACAGGAAGTGGAAAAATATTGGAAGTAGGGCCAATGGGAGACTGGGAATATCCACATAAAATGTTCCAGGCTTTCATGTCAAACCAGTTCGCAGATTGCAGGGATACTAAGTGTGGTCTCACGTAGCGCCTAGTATAACGAATATTAAATAATTGCTATATTAAATTGATACTGCTTCCTCTTC
>OGZC01001648.1_pt1 | contig 11772 bp, 9 predicted proteins | sample 1576751 | NCBI WGS metagenome assembly OGZC01 (sample SAMEA3541486, study PRJEB24748) | human gut metagenome | biome: human gut; feature: human-associated habitat; material: faeces | place: China | collected 2012
TCGATACGCTGGTTCAACGGTATTATATTGACCACATAGATTTTTAACTTGCATTTCTACCCGCCCTTTTCGTAGAGTCGCCGATACGTGCTTAGCGCACCCTCGGCGCGTCCGGCAGGCTTTGCGAAATGGGATCCAGGAGACTTCGGCGCAGCATCATCTTGCGGAATGCTTCTAATGAGCCTCCCATCCTTCAAAAACAGAATCTCATCGCACAGCCTATCGACCGAATCCAAGATGTGGGATGACATGATGATGCACGTACCAGAATCGGCCAGCTTCCTGAGAATCTCGGAATGCAAGTCCACCCTGCTGGGGTCGAGCGCGTTCATGGGCTCATCTAATAGAAGGTACCGCGCGCCCGTCGCATACGCAATCGCCAGGGTAAGCTGCTGCTTCATGCCCTGGCTCAGAGTGCGGATCCTCATCTTCGCGAACTCGCCTATCTGCGTTTGTTCCACTATCTCTTCGATATCGCGAGCATGCGGCCACATATCGCAAACCATCTTGCCCGGACCTCTCTCTTTAATAAGGTATCGAGAAGATGAACCTGCTTTCTTCCCACAACAGAAGTGTGATTGACCACCATTCCGATGCGTTTTCCTTTCAGCAACGGCAGATATTGATCCATCTGTTCTGCTCCCGTGACAATTTGACTGTTTACACGCATTGGCAACAACATAATGAACAAAAATATAAGAATGAAGGAAACTCTAGTTTGCATATCGGTAATTTTTTTGTAATATTGCACAAAAATATTAATTTCTCATCAAGAGAGCAAAAAATAAAGCACATGAATCCATACGAAATCATTGATAAGTATTATCCGGAGAATACCCAGCAGAGACAAATCTTAGTAATACATAGTTTGGCCGTGTCCGGAAAAGCAATGAAAATGCTGGATGCTCATCCCGAATTGCGTTTAAACCGGAGTTTTGTAAAAGAAGCTGCTCTGTTGCATGATATTGGAATTTTTCAGACCGATGCTCCCACCATTCAGTGCTTTGGCACTCATCCTTATATCGCCCACGGATATTTGGGAGCTGAAATCTTGCGGGCGGAAGGTTTCCCCCAACACGCATTGGTGTGCGAACGCCATACGGGAGCCGGACTCTCGTTGGAAGATATCATTGCCCAGCAGCTCCCCGTTCCTCATCGTGAGATGCTGCCCATTACCCTGGAAGAGCAATTGATTTGCTTTGCGGATAAATTCTTTTCTAAAACCCATCTGGATGAAGAGAAAACTGTGGAAAAAGCGCGGCAAAGTATTGCAAAATATGGTGAAGAAGGCCTAAGCCGCTTTGATAGATGGTGTTCTCTCTTTTTATAGCACTAAAAAATAATTAAATAACGAAGATTCTAACTCATATTTGGTGAAGATTGTGTACTTTTGCCACTTCAAGCGTAAACTATTAGTTAATGGCGCCATTGAAAGCAAAAATACTTATATCATTCATACTGCTGATTGTCTTACTGATGCTTCCCGATGAGGCTACGTCTCAGCGTCGAAGAAGAGGAATGATTGCCTCCAATACCGCACAAACGGATTCCCTTCAGGGAAATGATTCGTTGAAAGCAGATACGGTAACGGTACGTATTGATTCCATCGCACCGGTAAAGAAGAAACAACCACTCGATGCACCGGTTGTTTATGAATCCAACGACTCCACTGTCTTTACTTTGGGAGGAGCCGCTACACTTTATGGTAGCGGAAAAGTGAATTATCAGAACATCGAACTGGCTGCGGAAGTTATTTCGATGAATCTGGATAGTAGTACTGTGCATGCTTATGGTATCAAGGATACTACCGGAGTGGAAAAAGGTAAACCGGTATTTAAAGAAGGTGATACCTCGTATGATACGGAAACAATCCGATATAACTTCAAAACCAAGAAAGCGGGAATTACTGATATCGTCACCCAGCAGGGAGAAGGATATGTGACCGGAAGCAAGGCGAAGAAAGGGGCCAATGATGAAATTTTCATGGAGCATGGGCGTTATACAACCTGCGATCATCACGATCATCCCCACTTCTATATGCAGCTGACGAGAGCTAAGGTGCGCCCTAAAAAGAATGTAGTGACAGGACCTGCCTATCTGGTTGTGGAAGATGTGCCTCTGCCGTTGGCTGTGCCGTTCTTCTTCTTCCCATTCTCCAGCAGTTACTCTTCCGGTTTCATTATGCCGACTTATATGGATGACTCCAGTCGTGGTTTCGGTTTGGCAGAAGGAGGATATTACTTTGCCATGAGTGATATCATGGACTTGAAAATAACGGGAGATATCTTCACGAAAGGTTCATGGAGATTGTCTGGATTGACAAACTATAATAAACGCTATAAATATTCCGGTACGCTGCAAGCGGACTATCAGGTCACCAAGACTGGAGATAAAGGGATGCCGGACTATACAGTTGCTAAGGACTTTAAGGTGGTATGGAACCATCGACAGGATGCTAAAGCCAGTCCGAACACTACATTCTCTGCCAGTGTGAACTTCTCGACCAGTAGTTATGAACGTTCTAATATCAACAACCTTTATAATTCGCAGTTGTTGACTCAAAATACCAAAACATCAAGTATTAGTTATTCTCGTAGTTTTCCCGATATCGGTCTGACCTTATCCGGAACTACCAATATCGCACAGACAATGCGTGACTCTTCTATTGCGGTCACTTTGCCTGACTTGAATATTACGTTGAGCCGTCTGTTTCCGTTCAAGCGCAAGAAAGCGGCAGGAGCCGAACGTTGGTACGAGAAGATTTCCATTGGTTATACGGGACGTCTGACAAACAGTATCCGTACTAAAGATGACCATTTGTTCAAAGCCGGACTAAGCTCATGGGAGAATGCGATGAACCATAACATTCCTATCAGTGCTACTTTTACGCTGTTCAAATATTTGCAGGTCAATCCTTCTGTGAATTATACAGAACGATGGTACACCCGTAAAATCAATCAGCATTATAACGAAGATACTCACAGGCTGGAATCATTGCCGGGCGATTCTCTTAACGGCTTTTATCGTGTATCCAATTACTCGGCTAGTTTGGCTCTAAGTACGAAATTGTATGGTATGTATAAACCGATCTTTGCGAAGAAGAAGGAGATACAGATTCGTCACGTATTCACACCGCAGGTGAGTTTGAGTGGTGCTCCGGGATTTGGCAAGTACTGGGAAGAATATACCGATTATAATGGTAATACACAATATTATTCTCCTTTTACCAATCAGCCTTATGGCGTGCCTTCTCGTGAGGGGTCGGGAACGGTTAGTTTCTCGATAGCTAATAACTTGGAGATGAAGTATTATGACGCAAAGAATGATACAGTCAAGAAAGTTAGCCTTATTGATGATTTGAGTGCCAATATGTCCTATAATATGGCGGCAAAGGAAAGACCGTGGAGTGACTTAAGTATGAACCTCCGTCTGAAACTGACCAAGAATTATACTTTCAATATGAATGCCCAATTCGCTACGTATGCTTATACATTCGATAAAAGCGGTAATGTAGTGACCAGTAACCGTACAGAATGGTCGTATGGTCGTTTTGGGCGTTTCCAAGGATATGGTTCTTCTTTCAACTATACCTTTAATAATGACACATGGAAGAAATGGTTCGGTCCGAAAGAGGAGGATGAAAAAGGAAAAGATAAGAAGTCGGAGGATAGTGACGATGAAGAATCTGACGGAACGGAAGGAGATGGTACTACACCTAAGAAAGTAGAGAAAGCACAGGCAGACCCGGATGGTTATCAGGTGTTTAAGATGCCTTGGTCGTTAAGCCTTAGCTATTCGTTTAATATCCGTGAAGATAGGTCTAAGCCTATTAACCGTTATTCCATGCGATATCCTTATACGTATACGCATAACATCAATGCAAACGGAAATATAAAGATTTCTAATAACTGGTCGCTCTCGTTCAACTCGGGCTATGATTTTCAGGCAAAAGAGATTACGCAGACTTCTTGTACAATCTCCCGTGACTTGCACTGTTTCAACCTGTCCGCCAGTCTTTCTCCTTTCGGACGCTGGAAATATTACAATGTTACCATCCGTGCGAATGCAAGCATCCTGCAAGACTTGAAGTATGAGCAGAGAAGCCAAACGCAAAGTAACATTCAGTGGTACTAGGATAAGTTGAGAGTGGAGAGTTGAGAGTGGAAATTCGGACGTGTAATTGTTTTGCTACAATATAGAAAAGAAAAATGGCTGCGCTATCATTCGACGAATAGTGCAGCCATTTTTTTTACTCTTTACTCTTTATTCTTAACTCTCAACTCTCCATTCTCAACTTCTCCAACTACCATGCGATTTCTGTTTTTCCATGGGTTTTCAGGTAGTCGTTTGTACGGCTGAAATGTTTGTTTCCGAAGAAGCCGTTGTAAGCAGAAAGAGGAGAGGGATGGGCGGAAGTGAGTACCAAGTGTTTGTTGCGGTCGATAAACGCTCCTTTCTTTTGAGCGTATGATCCCCACAGGATAAATACCAGGTTTTCTTTTTCTTCTGCCAGGGCACGGATTGCAGCATCAGTAAATGTTTCCCAGCCACGGTTCTGGTGTGAACCAGCTTGGTGAGCACGTACGGTCAGCGTAGCGTTGAGCAACAATACTCCCTGTTCTGCCCAGCGAGTCAGATTTCCCGTAGCAGGGGCATCTGTGCCGATGTCGGCTTTGATTTCTTTGAATATATTCACTAATGAAGGGGGAAAAGGCACTCCGTCGTTTACAGAGAAACAGAGACCATGCGCTTGTCCCGGTCCATGGTAAGGATCTTGTCCTATAATTACAACTTTCACTTTGTCGAAAGGACAAAGGTTGAAAGCATTGAAGATCAGTTTTCCCGGAGGGAAGATCTGATACTGGCTATATTCGCTTTTGACGAAATCGGTCAGTGTGCGAAAGTAGTCTTTGTCGAATTCGGGTTTTAAATGTGCTTTCCAGCTTTCTTCAATTTGTACATTCATAGTTTGTTATATAAGGTGTATTTCAAGTTCTTCACATTCCTTGCGCATATCTTCGGGCCAGATGCTGGCTTGTATTTCTCCGATGTGAGCTTTGCGAAGGTAGAACATACACAAGCGGGATTGTCCGATACCTCCTCCGATAGACAGGGGAAGGGTGTCATTCATCAATCGCTTGTGGAAATAAAGTTCCAGTCTTTTTTCTTCTTTTTCTTCTTTTAACTGACGTTGCAAGGCTTCTTTGTCTACACGGATTCCCATCGATGATAATTCGATGGAGCGTTGCAGTACATTGTCCCACAATAGGAGGTCGCCGTTTAGTCCGGGCAGGTCGTTCAGTCCTTTGGTAGTGTAGTCGTCATAGTCCGGTGCACGTCCGTCGTGCTTCTTGCCATCACCAAGTTGACAGCCTATTCCTATGATAAACACAGCTCCATATTTCTGACAGATGGCATGTTCGCGACATTTAGGTTCCAGGTTCGGATAAAGCTGGCGCAATTCCTCTGAATGAATGAAATGTAGCTTTTGTGGCAGGCAAGGTTTGATTTGCGGATACATTTCATATACCATATATTCTGTACGGATCATAGCCGCATAAATACGGTTGACGATTTCCTTTAGGAAGTTCACAGTCCGGTCTTCATTGGTGATAACACGTTCCCAGTCCCACTGGTCTACGTAGAGAGAATGCAGATTGCCCAGTTCTTCGTCTGACCGAATAGCATTCATATCCGTATAAATACCATATCCCGGTTCGATGTGATAGTCAGCTAAGGTCAACCTTTTCCATTTAGCCAATGAATGAACCACTTCGGCTTGCGCATCGCCCAGATCTTTGATTGGGAAAGAAACAGGTCGTTCTATTCCATTCAAATCATCATTGATACCCATTCCTTTCAATACGAAAAGAGGGGCAGTCACACGTCTAAGGCGTAGTTCGGATGACAAGTTTAATTGGAAGAACTCTTTTATTTGCTTGATTCCCAGCTCGGTCTGTTTGAGGTCGAGTAGCGGATTATAGTTCTTAGGTTTTATCAAGTAACTCATAGGTTTGTTAAATGTTAATTGTCGGCAAAGATAGGAATAAAATTGATATATGTAATGGATATTCTCTAAAAGATTGTCAATTTGATAAAGTAAATGCTCTAAAGCATTTCAAAATAACAATGTCTTAACATGGGGAAGTGCCTTAAGAACTATAAAAAAAGAAGAATCATTAGGAAGATGAGAAGATTTTTTATACTTTTGTCCTCACATTTAGAAAGAATGGCTTCTTTATTTAAGCGGATGAAGCGTTTTTTCTAGCCTGATAAATTTGTATAAGCACCTGTAGTTCAATGGATAGAATGGAGGTTTCCGGTACCTCAGATAAGGGTTCGATTCCCTTCGGGTGTACTTTAAAGCCGTACTTGCGGAGAGTACGGCTTTTTATTATTGTATTTTCAGCCCATGTATGGTATATGATGTTACAGCACAGAGCTTTTTATCTTCGAATATTTTTATAGCATCCTTTTTTAGTCATGACCTCTTGTATTTTGATTTTTTTCCTTGTTCAACCAGAATTGTCGCTTATGCAAATGTACAACTTTCACATGATATAAAAGCAGTAATAGATAAAATCTTGTGTTCCATATTATTATCCGTAGTTGCATAATTTAGTCTAAAGAGAATGAAAAGTTGTTTTAGATGATTGGAATCTCATAGAAAATGCTAACTTTGTAACGATGAAGAAGTAAAAAAAATGATGTTGATATAGTGTATTTATAGCTTTCCGGAAGTAGATATCTGACGATAAATTATATTAATCCCATAAATATAAATTAGAATGGAAGAAGCTAGAAAAAAGAAATGGGCTAGTGTGGCGCTGATTATCGGAGCTATTGGTTTTATCATTATTATGATTTACTTTACAGTTATTTCAAGTCTCAACATGTAAAACAGATCATTATGGCATTGAAAAATTGAAGCTTGGACATTTCGTTTGAATCTGTCCAAGCTTGTTTTTTGTGGTTCTGAATGAGATTGACCGGTAGTCTGGCAATGCCTCTTCTTTAGCTTCTTGAAACCTGAAGTCCCTTGTCAGAAAGCGTCATTTCTACAAAACGAGCGCGTGGGTTGGGAGCTTGTTCTGTCAATATCCGTCGGATTTGTCCGGCTGCTTGAGGGTCTTTGGCTACCATATATAAATAACCGCCACCACCTGCTCCGGGGAGTTTGTATCCTAGGGTATAATCCTTGATTTTCTCAATAATGGCTGCTACTGCCGGCGGATTGGTTCCGCAATCTAATGCCTGGTTTTGTATCCAGGTTTTGCCGACCAATCGACCGAAACTATCGAAGTTGCTGCGCAGGATAGCTTCACTCATATCCATTGCATGGGCTTTCATCTCGGCTAGCAAACTTAGATGTGGACCGGAATTGAGGAACATGGAACTGACAATTTCCGCTAGAATACTTTTGGCAGTACGGGTAATTCCTGTATAATATAACAGATGACAGTCGCGGTAGTCGGGATGAATAAAGAGTTGGTCGGGTAACCAGCGCACTAATGGATTCTGTCCGAAACCTGCTTCGGATTGCAGTAGTTTAATGCCGGAAAAAACACCGCCATATTGATCCTGCCAACCTCCTCCTGTGGTCAGTAGTTGTTCCAATATTAATGTGTAACTGCATATATCATTCTTATCCCAAGCCAGTCCGCAGAAATCATTGATTGCTCCGAGCACGGTGGAGGCCAGAATGGAACTGGTACCTAACCCCGAGCCAGCAGGAATAGCAGCCAACAGGGTAATTTCAATTCCTGAACCGAAAGCTTCCAGCTGTTTGGCTAAAGAAGGGTAGGATTCTGTTGAGAATGCCGGTGCGAAGCCTGCCAACGTAAGGGCGGCTTTTGGGATGGAAAATGGAGAACCCACCTTTTTGTAATCTTGCAGTTCCTCATAATTTCGTATCACTTCCATTGCACCCATGTCGATGGAACGAAGGGTAATATGATATTCCTTGCAAGGTTTAACGTATACTTGCAGCGGCGGTTGGCCGTTCAGTTCGATGGCAAGATTGACAACGCTTCCTCCTGAATAAAGAGAGTAGGGAGGAGTGTCCGTCCATCCTCCTGCCACATCAATGCGTACAGGGCTGCGGCTCCATACAATCTGATCGGAATAAACGTTGAGTGTGGGATGACTTTTACGTTCGTTCATCACTCCCAATAAACCGTCGCGGAGCAGTTGGAAGGCTGCCTGTTCTTCTTTTGCGCAATCTTTGTCTTCACGTAGTTTCATGATGCGTGCGCGAAGCATCCGGTTGTGTATCCGTAGCATGGGTGCGGCATCTTCTTGCAGGACATTGGGAGTATCCAGGTTGAAACGTACAAATTCGTTTGCGGCATCCAGTAAGTTAAGTTGATAGAATACGCTTTTTTCATAATTAGCCGCCAGTCCTTTCCAGTTCTCTTTACGGAAAGCGTTGCGCTGTTCATAAAGACGCTTGAGGTTGGCGCCTGCCGAGATTTCGTCGGCAGAAACTTTCTCTGCTTTCAGCCAACGTTTTTTCCCTTCTTCCAGTTGGGGTTCCGATGTCATCCAGCGCACTAATATGCCTAAATCTTCAACAGAAGTTACTTTGGGGAAGATAGATGCTGATTGTAAATCATCGGTGCGTCCTTTTATATCCTCCCAGGTAATTCCTCTTTCTTCCATCCAGCGGGTGAAAGGGATATTAAGATAGGTAGTCGTTGATTTGTCCAACGCTCCTTTGAACACATCATCTAATCCATACGGACGTGCAACAAAGTCATTGTCGCCGATAGGGATAATGTCGATGCAGACTCCATCCGGCAGGTTGATGTTCCATTGGTTTTCGGGAACTCCTGTTATTATTTGGCGGGAACCCAGTTTCCAGCCTTTTCCCACATGACTATTCTCAATCCATAAGTTGGCATTGTCTGCAGAAAGAGAAACTTGTGTGATAGAGTTCTGGATAAAGATAGCCGGATTCGGTTTTACTTTCCGGTGCATGATCCTTCTTTGATCGCGTACCTTGTCTTGTATGGCTAAAGTAGAAGAAATCAGTTCATGGCTTGTGCCATAATGATAGAATTCTCCACCGGGCAAAGGCAATATGGCTACGGATAACTGATTGATTTCTTCATCTTCCGTTTTGGGATGCTCTCCCAAAGCCAAGCCGTAGTCCGAGTATAAGTCATAATAATTAATATCATTGGTTCCTTCTTTTAATGACCGTTTCATCAATACTTCGATGGCGCGGTCACTCAAAATCCAGATACCGATGTCCATCAGGAAAAGATGAGTTTTCGATAATCCTTCTAATTCTTCAAGAGAAGGTTTCTGTAACATGAAGTCGAGAACCTCCGGCTTTTTCCGGTCGGAAACAAATACACCATGATGGGTTGCCAAGGAAGGATTTACCCATAAGCCGTAGCACACTACGTCTGCATTCGGAATATCCTGGAGTGGCTTTTCCGAACGGATATATACATCTCCGCTTGCGATCAGCGTATTCAGACCGGCCGGAGCCTGATTCATAATCCTTTCATAGAGCGGGAGCTGCAATGATAATAGATTCTGTCCGAGTTTTTGTCCTCTTTTCCAACTGAAGATCGGGATCGGAGTCAATATTTTGCCGGAAGGTCCGTAGCTGGGCAGGCGACGGCTTTGTCCGCCTGCATGGAGCAATATTCTTTTTTCATCTCCTATCCAATTGCTGAAAGATTCTTGTGGCGCGAATGCCTGATGGCAGGCCTGCAATAACCATGTCGTTCCGCCGCCGGAGCCTAGTTTGCTCCCAATGGGGTCTGATGTACAAAACCAATCGGTATGGTTGACTTCTTCCAGTTCGTGGAAGCAATGGATCAAATTGGGTGGTAAGGATAATAACTTTTGCATAGTAGAATCTGCGTTGGCTTAGATGGAATCTAAGTGAATTAAACTCCCGTAAAAATACGATTTATATTCCTTCTTTTCAATGTTTTTCTCCTGTTTTGAAGAATAAATTATCTTTTCAGCTTTTAGGTGTTCTTTTCAAACAGCGTATCCCAATGCTCGCTTAGTGCTTGCATGGATGGCAGTAGCAGATCGGCTCCGGCATCCAGCAATACTTGTCCGTCCAAAGGACCTGTATTTACAGCTATTGTAAAGATGCCCGCATTGTGTCCGGCTTCCACTCCTAACGGAGCGTTCTCTACTACGATGGCTTCATCAGCTTTAAGTCCACCTTTTTTCAATGCCATCAGATACGGTTCGGGATTGGGCTTACCATATTTTACATCGAACGCTGTAACCATCAATTCTTTACGAAACATTCCCGGATAGTTGTGTTCCAACCGTTCGAGCAGGGATAGTTGGCCGGAACCAGTGACCACCATCGGAATCAGTCCATCCTTTTTCACTTTTTGTAGCAATTCCCATGCACCGGGCATACGTTTTGCTTCGGGATACGAATTGAACAAAACACTTTTCTCCTGATAGATACTTTCTATTTCTTCCTGGGTAGATTCTCTGCCCAGTTCACGTTGGAAAACAATATTGATAGTGGAGGCTCCTGTCCGTCCTTCGTGCATATATGCTTCTTCGCGGCTAAGAGTGAGTCCATGAGATTTCATTACTGTATGCCAGGCTTCCGAATGATAGGGCATAGAGTCAAAAAGTACGCCGTCCATGTCAAACAGGACGGCTTTCAGTTTCTTTTTCATACTTTGGTACGTTGCAGAATCTTTTTAAGATGATATTTTATTTTTCTATAAGCATTTTCTTTAGATCAGACAGAGGAATAATCACATCGTATTGCTGACCGGATTCCTTGCCGATATATCTGTAAGCTATGCTTTTATTGTTATCTATGCAGGTTTTGATGAATATCTGGGTGGCGGGATCGGTCTGACTTGCCAGTGTTGATACAATACCCTCTTTCACTTCTGCTGCGTTTTCTTCAATCTGGCTGATGGGACACAATTCTTCGTCCACACTGCATATATAAACAACCGATTCGCCTATGACCTCGATCTTTTCGACAATGACTTCTTCGCTGGCTTGCATCGGGAATTGCAGGTTCGCCATTTTCAGTTGTGCTTCAAGCTTTGTTTGTCCGCTTTGTGCCGGGTCGGCATTTGTATTAATCACTTCTTTCAGTTCTTCGGCGGTAAGTTCGCAAACTGCTTGTTCGCCCGACTTATTCCCTACAAATATCATGTGTAATCCGGAATTGCATTTTGCCATCAACTTGAGCATCTCTTTTACATCTGCTGCCGGATTTTGAAACATCATTGTGATAGATGATTTCATGCTTTCCGGATTGTCTTTCAATATCTTTATATTGGTAATCTCTTCGTTCATGTTCAGCGTGTACACTACGTTATTCCCGTCGTAGATGATGCTGGTGATCGTACCGACTGCTCCCATGTCTATCGGACACTGTTTGTTGGCTACTCCGATCACTGTCTTGAGTTTGGCTTCCTGGCAACCGGTCATTACGAGCATTAGCAATGATATGCTACATAATAATATGAATCCACTGGATTTCTTTAATAAATTTCCTGTCATTTTATTTGTTCTTTTTAGTTTGATTCGCTTAATCTACAGTTGTATACGAGGCAAAGATAACGATAAAAAACGAGAGATAAGTTAGAACGGGAAGATAGTTTAGTGATTACTTGCCATGTGGTATGTACTGCCAACTCTTGTCGTGTAGACTGTTCGGCACTACTGAATTGCGGTGTATTACTTGTATAATTATTTGTTGTTTAGAAGAATATGTGTATTTTTGTAACGTTATAAACTCGACGATAGCATGAA
>OGZC01001657.1_pt1 | contig 11734 bp, 10 predicted proteins | sample 1576751 | NCBI WGS metagenome assembly OGZC01 (sample SAMEA3541486, study PRJEB24748) | human gut metagenome | biome: human gut; feature: human-associated habitat; material: faeces | place: China | collected 2012
TTTTTATATATGAGAGGTAAAATTTATGAATTACGTAGAATTTGATATGTCAAAGCCGCTTGATTTTATTCCAATCGGCAGAATCGCTATCGACTTTAATCCTACCGATATGTATATGCCGCTTAGCGAGTCGTCAAATTTTAACAAATATGTTGGCGGTTCTCCTGCCAATATTGCTGTAGGTCTTGCAAGGCTCGGCTGTAAAGTCGGATTTTGCGGCTGTGTAAGCAATGACCAATTCGGTGACTTTGTTGTAAACTATTTTGAAAAAGAGGGCATTGATACAAGCCACGTGACAAGAGCTAAAAACGGCGAATGCATAGGGCTTACATTTACCGAAATTCTTTCTAAAGAAAAATCATCAATACTTATGTATCGTGACAATGTGGCTGATTTTTGTATGGCACCGGAAGATATTGACGAAAAATACATTGCATCTGCAAAGGCAATTGTTATCAGCGGTACTGCTTTGGCTCAATCTCCGTCAAGAGAGGCTTGCCTTAAAGCTATGATGCTTGCTAAAAAGAACAATGTTCGCATTGTTTTTGATATTGATTACAGAGAATACACTTGGAAATCAAAAGACGAAATTGCTGTTTACTACAGCCTTGTTGCTCAAAATGCAGATATCATTATGGGTTCAAGAGAAGAATTTGATTTAACTGAGGGTATCGTAGGCGTTAAGGAAAGCGACCCTGAATCTGCTAAATATTGGCAGTCATTCGGCGCAGCAATTTGCGTAATCAAGCATGGCAAGGAAGGCTCAACCGCTTACACAAACGACGGCAAATTCTATTCAATCAAGCCGTTCCCTGCTGTTAAACTCAAAGGCTTTGGCGGCGGTGACGGATACGGCTCATCGTTCCTTTACAGTCTTCTTAAAGGTAAGGAAATTATTGAATGCCTTGAATTCGGCTCTGCTTCAGCTTCAATCCTTATTTCTGCTCATTCCTGTTCTGATGCTATGCCAAGCGCTGCTCAGGTGGAAGCATTCATCAAGAAAAGCAAGGAAGAATACGGCGAAATGGTAGCAAGAGTATAGCATTGTTTATATAAAATTCACGGCGGGCGAATTGTTTTCGTCCGCTTAGTATATGTATTTAACTTAAGGATTTCTATTATGGAATTAAATGAAAAAATAAGAGAAAAGCAGATGAGTGAAAACTTCATACTCGGCATAATGTTGGCTCTGACAGGTGGATTTCTTGATGCTTATACATACATTACCCGTGGCGGAGTATTTGCAAATGCGCAAACAGGTAATATTGTTCTTATGGGAATAAACCTTGCAAAAGGCGATTTTGAAAGAGTACTGCATTATGTTGTCCCTATTCTTGCATTTGCACTCGGAATTTTATTGTCAGAAATAATCAAAGCAACACTTAAAAAAAGCCGTCACATGCATTGGAGGCAGATTGTTGTTTTGGCAGAAATAATAATTCTTGCAGTGTGCGGCTTTATTCCAAGCGGCAAGGGCAACACATTTGTAAACGTAATGGTATCGTTTGTGTGTTCTCTTCAGGTGGAAACCTTTAGGGTTATCAACGGCAACACGGTTGCAACAACAATGTGCACGGGCAATTTAAGAAGCGGAACTGAGCTGTTATTTTTAGGAATAAAAAAGAAAGACAAAAAAATCACACTCAGAAGCTTAACCTATTACGGAATTAATTTGTTTTTTGCATTAGGCGCAATAGCCGGTGCAATCGCAACCAAATTTTTGGATGTAAAAAGTATTTTTATTGCAAGCGTACTGCTTGTAATTCCTTTTATAATGATGTTCAAACCAAGCGAAAATATTGAATATGTATAAATACGTATATATGAAAAAAGGTCATCGTGCTATCAAAAGCCGATGACCTTTTGTTTTAGTATTCTTTTTTTGAAAGCAAAGTGTATCTATAAGGCGGCAAGTTTACAAAACCGTCAACGCTTTTCTCATCAAAAAGCGAATAAGAATTATCCCACTGGGTTCCGACAAATATACGCTTTTGCTCATTTGAATTATTAATTGCAACCAAAATGTTGTCGCCTTCACTGCTACGGGAATAAGCGATTACACCGCCGTCGCAATACAGCTTTTCAAAATCGCCGTCAATAAATGCCTTAGAGCTATGCCTGATTTGACCAAGGCGCTTATACCATTTCAAAAGCTCCTCATTTGGCTTGTTCCACGGCATACAGGCACGGTTAAACGGGTCCTTCATACCCTGCATACCAATCTCATCGCCGTAATAAATTGACGGCACACCCGGCAAAGTAAACTGAATAAGGGAAGCAATTTTCATCATAGAAATGCCCTTTAAATAATCAAATTCAGATAAAGTATTATGTTCAAACTGCCAAGCACGGTCATGCCCATCGGGATTTTCACCTGCAAGACGGGTTATTGCACGTTCCGTATCGTGAGTTCCGATATGATTCATCAAAACATTTAAAACCTGCGGCGGATAATTTTCAATAATAGAAAGAACAGCGTTGAAAAAAGCGTTGCCGTTTGCGTAGCGGACAAAATTGAGAATTGCATCGGCAAAAGGATAATTCATCACACTGTCAAGTTCTTCGCCAAGCAAATACTTTCTTCTTTGCCCGTATGCAAATTTGTTGGTAGCGTCCTCCCAAACCTCGCCTATAATTATAGCGTTTTCATTTTCACTTTTAACACTTTTTCTCAAATCGTCAAGAAAAATGTCGGGAAGCTCATCTGCAACGTCAAGCCTGTAGCCTGCTATGCCGCAACGAAGCCATTTTTTCAAAATTCCGTTTTCGCCGCAAATATAATTCCTATATCCCTCGTCCTCTTCAATAACCTCCGGCAAAAGCTTAATACCCCACCAAGAATGGTATTCATCGGGCCAATTGATAAATTTATACCAAGAAAAATAAGGACTTTCCTTGCTGTTATATGCGCCTATATCGTCATAATGACTATACATATTAAAATATCTGCTGTCGCAGCCTGTATGGCTGAAAACTCCGTCAAGAATTATGCTGATACCATACTTTTCCTTGGCAACCTTGCAGAGATTTTTTAAATCATTCTCATCGCCCAACAGGCTGTCAACTTTTTCATAATCGGCAGTATCATATCTGTGGTTTGAATGGGATTCAAAAATAGGATTAAGATAAATACAAGTAACGCCTAAATCAGCAATATACGAAAGCTTTTTTTCAATCCCCTTAAGGTCGCCGCCAAAATAATCGTTGTTCCAAATGCCGTTCATCTGATCCTCTTTCCAAAAAGGAGTATCGCCCCAATCTCGCATCACACGGCTTTTAGGAACATTTTTCTTAGGAGTTTTGGAATTAAAAAACCTGTCAGGAAATATTTGATACATTATTCCGCCCTTCAAAAAGTTCGGAGTTGAGAAATTTTCGTCATAAACAGTCTGTTGAAAATCAGGCAAAGAAGCATTGAGCTCACCCCTGCCGTCACCTGCGTTTTTAACATAGCTTTTGCCCCAAGGAGTATCAAGCACAAAATTATAAAAATAAAGACCGGGCGTTGTGGCATAAAAATGAAGTTCCCAATATTCAAAGTTATCGCCGCACATTCCTGCCCAAAACATATTATAAAATGCAGTGTCCTCGCCGTCCTTTGTAATTGCAAGTTGGGCTGCGCAGCATTTCATATTTCTCGGCACAATAATGCGGAATTTGCACTTTTCATTAGTCGCAATCGCCGAAACTATTGACTTGTATGACTTGTCTCGTGAATTATATATCTGCACTGATTTCTTTTCCTTTACAAAAATCAAGAGGCGAACAATGTTCGCCTCTTTTCAGACTATCGATAAAGTGGCTAAACCGCTCCGTGTTATAAAACGAAATTCCATTCGGGGTCCCCGACAAATTGAAAATTTGGTTGGGAAAAGGAGTGAATTGTGCAAAGCACAAGAGACACGTGGCTCCAAATTCACGTGTGAATTTGGGAGAAACAGTACAGTGTACTGTTTCGTAGCAAGTGATAACCAATATGTTTATTATGAATTTCAAAGAAATTCATTCAAACACGGAATTTCTTTCGACGAATTGTAGGGCAGGGGTTTACTCCTGCCGTAAGATTTGCTCGGATGGAGCAAGCCCCATCCCTACGAAAATTTTATCATTTTAGATTATCTGAATTAGAAAAGTCGTCATAGGAAAGAAAGATTAGACAAAACAAAAGGAAGTTGATTTTGCTCAACTTCCTTTTTATATTATATCTTATTTATAAAGCGGGCCGTAGGTCTTGCAAGCCGAATAATCTGCGGCTTGTGTATCGTCTGTGCCGAATGCCGCCCCGCAATGAGGACGGAAAATTTCGCTTTCGTCAACATTATGCATATTTACAGGAATACGAAGCATTGAAGCAAGAGTGATAAGCTCACCGCCAACGTGACCGTAAACCGTTACGCCGTGGTTAGCACCCCAATTAGCCATTACGCTGTAAACATCCTTGAATGCGCCCTTGCCCGTAAGAGTAGGTGCAAACCAAGTTGTAGGCCATGACGGGTCGGTGCGCTTGTCAAGTGTTTCGTGGATATCGTCAGGCAAATCAACGGTGTAGCCCTCTGCAATTTGAAGAACAGGGCCGATTCCCTCAACAATATTAACTCTGAGCATAGTTACAGGCATTTCAGCCTTGCAACGGAAGTGTGAAGAAAATCCGCCGCCACGGAAATATTCATAGTTTGCTCTGCACCAATCGGTAGCGTTAAGGCAAGCTTTGATATCGTCGTTTGTCATTTCCCAGAAAGGCTTCATACAGCCGTTGCCGTAGGCATTCTTTGATGCGCCCGAGCCGTCAAGTGCGGTTGCGCCTGAGTTAATAAGGTGGATAAAGCCGTTTTTTGCAACACCTTCGGGTCTTTTGCCTGTTACTCTTTCGCAAGCGTCAGGGCTCCAATATGTACGAACGTCGTGGAAGCAAGGCGCAGTGTCGGAAACAAGCAAGCCGAGCATCATTGAAACGCCGTTTAATGTATCGTTTTCGGTAGCAAAAGGAGTAGGCATCTTCTTGCCGTTCCAGTCAAATGACGAAGCCATAATCGACTCTGTAAAGTCTGCGTTAGGAAGCCAGTCTGTCCAGTTTCTCTGTCCCTGGAAGCCTGCGGCAACTGCATTTTTGCCGAGTGCCTCCTCGTGCCAACCCATTTCGTCAAGCTTCTTGTTGCCGAAAAGAATGTCACGAACGATAAGCGTCATCTTAGTGATAAATTCCCAATCCTTGTCAGGGTCAACTACCTTAGATTTAGTGATAACCTCAGGTAAATCCTTGCCTGCATTTACGTCAAAGCCCTCCTTGCAGTTTTCCTTAATCCAAGCGTAAGCCTTGTCATATTCGTCATGGTCGAAAATACCGAGTGTTATTCTTCTGCAAATCTCTGTCATATCAACCCATTCAGGGCGAATACCGAGATATTTTTGGAAAAATGAAGCGTTGCAGTATGCGCCGGCAATACCCATTGTTACGCCGCCGATATTAACGTATGATTTGTCCTTCATCCAGCCGACAGAAACAGCACATTTTGCAAAACGAAGGATTTTTTCCGATACGTCTGCCGGAATTTTGCTGTCATCCTTTTCCTGAACGTCATGGCCGTAAATTGAGAAAGCGGGCATACCCTTTTGAGCATAAGCCGCCATAACTGCCGCAAGATAAACAGCACCCGGACGCTCTGTTGCATTAAGACCCCAAACTGCTTTAATGGTTTTCGGGTTCATATCGTAGGTTTCCATGCCGTAGCACCAGCAAGGTGTAACAGAGAGAGTAGCAACAACATTTTCAGTTGAGAACTGCTCCTCACATTTAGCCGCTTCTGCGCCGCCGCCTATTGTGGTATTGCTTACTACGCACTGAACAGGTGTGCCGTCAGGGTAGCAAACATTTTCGCTGATAAGCTTTGCCGCAGCCTTTGCCATACCCATGGTTTGGTCCTCAAGGCTTTCACGAACTCCGCCCCATCTGCCGTCAATTACAGGGCGAATACCGATTTTTGGATATTTCATAAATCTTACTCCTTTAAAATTATTTATTCAGAATTTTCACAAATCTGTTGTAGTTGCTTGCAAAAGCGCCTGCATTTTCACTTTGTATGTTGTAAGCTTTTCGCTTGATTTGATTATTTCTCTGCCCTCGTCAACATTCTTGATATCACCGAGTGCGATAAGCTGCAAAACGATATTGCCGAGTGCCGTTGCTTCGGTAGGGCCTGCAATAACGTCCATATTAAGGCTGTCGGCTGTCATTTGGCATAAAAAGCCGTCCTTGGTTCCGCCGCCGAGGAGATGAAGTACGTCAAATTTCTTTCCCGTATTTTCTTCAATCTGCTCAATTGCAAAGCGATATTTCATAGCAAGACTTTCGTAAATACATCTAATCATTGCACCGTCGCTTTCGGGCTTGCCTTGACCCGTTTTTTCGCAAAAAGCGCAAATTTTTTCAGGCATATTGCCCGGTGCGGCAAAACTTGCGTCGTCAGGGTCAATGAAAAATTCAAAAGCCTTTGCTCCTCTTGCAAGCTGCTCCATATCGTTATATGAATATTCCTTGCCCTCGCTTTTGAAATTACGCCTGATTTCCTGAATAAGCCATAAGCCGCTTATGTTTTTAAGATAATTTATTTTGCCGTTTGCGCCAAGCTCGTTAGAAAGCTCGTTGTTCATACTTTTTTCATTCAGTATCGGCTCGTCATTTTCGCAACCGATAAGCGACCACGTTCCGCAGGAAAGAAAGGCAGGTGTTTCGCTTGGATTTGCAGGCATTGCACATACTGCGCACTGCGTATCGTGGCCGGCAACCTTTATAACCTTAATGCCCTTGTATTCTCCCGCTTGCGTTGCGCTTTTAACTATAGGCGGCAAAATGCTTTCGTTCTTTCCTGTTAAATTGAATACCTCTTTTTGCCATTTTACGTTTTCGAGGTCGAGCATTTGAGAGGTGGAAGCAATTGTTTGCTCCGCCGTTTTTGCACCGCAAAGAAAGTAAGCAAAAAGGTCCGGCATAAAGATAAAAGTGTCAGCATTGTTAATCTTCTCACTGCAAAGTTGAAAAAGAGTATTGATAGCCATAATTTGATTGCCTGTTAGCGAATAGAGCTTTTTATCAGGCATTTTTTCAAATACTTTAGAAACCTCGTTTTTAGTTCTGTCGTCACGGTAGCAAACGGGCAGAGATATAAGCTTTCCGTCTTTATCAAGCATACCGTAGTCAACGCCCCACGTGTCAAACGCAAGGGAGTCAACATTTTCACACATATCAATTGCTTTTTTAACTTCGTTTAACAGATAGTCAAAATCCCAACACAAAAGTCCGTCTTTTTTAACAAGATTATTGTCAAATCGGTGAACCTCATTGTAACTTAATTTACCGTTTTTATATTCAGCAAGAATTGCTCTGCCTGTTGATGCACCAAAGTCGAATGCTAATACTCGGCTCATACCTTGACTACTCCTTTTTTCAGCAAAACGTTAGCATAAATTGCCGTTTCGCCTGTTGCAATAATGAGATAAGCTTTCTTTGCTCTTTCGTAAAATGCAAAGCGCTCCGTCATTTCAATATCGTGGTGCTCAGGCTCATATTTGTTTAAAAACTTGTCATATTCAGCCCAAATTGCAGGGGTAGGGGTGTTGTCACCTTTTACAACTTCCATAAGCGCCACGGGTTTTTCGGTGTATGTATCAAGAGGAATGAGAGATAAAACGGCGTCAAGAATATCTGTTGTTGAATGGCCGTCTGCACGGATAACTATTGCATTTTTGCCAATACTTTCGCAAGGAAAATTGCCGTCTGCAATAACAAGTTCGTCGCCGTGACCCATTTCACAAAAGGCCTTAAGAAGTTCGGGGGAAACGATAGGATTAATACCTTTAAGCATAATCAGTCCTCCTTTTTGTGAAGCATATCATCATCAGGGTTATACATTTTATATCCCGGATGACGTCCTGTAATTCTGTAATAGCTTCTAAGGTCAATAAGCTTTTGAATATTTTTCTCGTCAATATCGTGGCTTCCGCCGAGGATAACTGCGTTAATAGTTATTTTAGCCCAAAGTTCAAGGCTTTCCATACGGTAAAATGCCGTAATAACGTCACTGCCGACTGCGAGCGCACCGTGATTTTCAAGAAGCATTACATCGTGTTCTTCAAGGTAAGGCTCAATAGCGTCAGGCACTTCTGTTGTGGACGGAGTGCCGTACGGAGTAAGCGGAACAGCGCCGATTGCAGCAACGTCCTCAATCATATTATACATATCCATTGCTTTGTGAGCCACGGCAAAGCCTGTTGCTCCTGGTGGGTGAGCATGGATAACGCTCATAACGTCATCCCTCTTATCGTAGCATCTTAGGTGCATCTTGATTTCGCTTGACGGACGAAGTCCCTCAGCTGCTTCAAGAACATTGCCCTTAGAGTCAATTCTGATGAGCTTGTCAGGTGTTATAAACGACTTACTCATACCCGTAGGTGTTGCGAGGATTGTGCCGTCGTCAAGCTTTGCACTTACGTTGCCGTCATTAGCCGCAACCCAGCCGAGCTGCCACATTTTATGGCACACATCGCAAATTTGGTCTTTAATTACTTCAATATCCATAATTAATTCCTTTCATAATAAAAAATTAATATTTCTCTAATTTCAATTATACTGTTGATTTTTTGTGCGGGCAAGGTGTATAATGTGAAAAAGTAGGACAATATTGACTTTTTGATGAAACTATAACGTCTGAGGAAAAACTATGCGATATACAGGATATCAAGAAAATAAAAGCAGAGGTACATTCGGCTTTCCGATTCAGCTTTATTATGTTGACGCTAATCATCCGCAGTATGAAATGCCGTTTCATTGGCACATGGAATGTGAGCTTATATTGGTGCTTGCAGGCAAATTCCGTTTATCTGTCAACGGTGTAAACTATACGCTCGAGGGAGGGCAAAGTGCATTTATTCCAAGTGAATTTATTCACGGCGGTACGCCTGAAAATTGTATTTATGAATGTGTTGTGTTTGATATGGAAAGCTTTCTTGCTCAATCGCCGCAGTGCATTGAAAAATATAACAATGCAATTGACAGCGGAGTTATAAGCGAAATGATATTTGAGCCTAAAAGCACGGCAGGCAAAATGGTTGACTCTCTTTTTGAAAATATGGAAAAGGAAAGCGTTGCCTATACGTTTGCCACAACGGGTCTTTTGTGGCAACTTATAGGGTATATATTAGAACAAAAGTCACAAATTGCGCCGTCATCGCAAAATGCCGTTTACCGCAAAAACAAGCAGATAAAAAAGGTACTTACAAAAATCAGAAACGATTATTCAAAACCGCTTACACTTGATGATTTAGCGGAGGAGGCACAGCTTAACAAGCAATATTTTTGCCGTGCGTTCAGGCAGGCAACAGGCAAAACTCCCATAGATTATCTTAATTATTACCGTATTGAGTGCGCCGCAGAGCAGTTAAGTCTTTCTTATGTATCAATAACCGAAATAGCACTTTCGTGCGGTTTTAATGATTTGAGTTATTTTAATCGCCTTTTCAAGCGCAGTAAGGGTGTAACACCGAGTAATTACAGGAAAAGATTCAGATAAATCGATTATGCCTCCCTTGGAAAGGGAGGGGGACCGCATTTTGCGGTGGAGGGATTTATTAAAACAAAAAGCAGAAGTCAACTGACTTCTGCTTTTGTCATATGTTTTGATTTGTTATTTAAGAAGCGAACGATACATTTTGATATATTCGTTTGCACTCTTGCCCCAGCTCATATCACATTCAAGCGCACGTTTAACAAGAACGTTCCAATCCTTGCTGTTATATGCGTCAACACCTCTGTAAATAGCGCCGAGCATATCGTATGCGTCATATGTTTTGAATGTAAAGCCGTTGCCCTGTCCGTCGCCGCAGTCGGTTATAGAGTCCTTAAGGCCGCCTGTTTCACGAACGATAGGCAGTGTGCCGTAGCGAAGCGCAACCATTTGCGAAAGTCCGCAAGGCTCGCTCTTGCTTGGCATAAGGAATAAATCTGCTCCTGCATAAATCTTTCTTGCAAGGTCAGGCACAAAGCCGATAGTAATACCAACCTTGTCAGGGTACTTATCGTGAAGATAGCGGAAATAGTTTTCATATTCCCATTCACCGCTGCCAAGAACAACGTATTGAATGTTGCGTTCAAAAAGGCTCTTTTCAAGCACTTCTTTCATAAGGTCTACACCTTTGTGACCTACAAGTCTTGTAACAATGCCGACAACGGGAACGTCAGGGTCAACGTTCATACCCATCATTTTTTGAAGCTCAGCTTTGTTTTTAGCTTTGTTTGAAAAATCGTCTGCATTGTAGTTAGCCCAAATATCCTTATCGGTTTCAGGGTTGTAGTTATCTGTGTCAATACCGTTTAAAATGCCGCAAAGCTTCCAGCTGCGCTGATTTAAAATAGGGTCAAGGCCGTAACTGTACCACGGGTCAAGAATTTCCTTTGCATATGTAGGGGAAACGGTTGTGACCTTATTTGCACATTCAATGCCGGCTTTCATAAAGTTTACAAGGCCGTCATACATAATAAGATTGCTGTACTCCGGCGCAATTCCGAGAACGTCGTTAAGAAGTTCGTCGCCGTATTTGCCCTGATATTGAATATTGTGGATAGTGAAAACGGTTTTGATATTTTCATATCCCATTTTGTTAGCATAGTAGCAACTGTAGTAAAGCGGAGTTAATGCACTTTGCCAATCGTTGCAGTGAATGATGTCGGGTTTCCAATCAATAGCAGGAATAATTTCAAGTACTGCTCTTGCAAAGAATGCAAAACGTTCGGCATCGTCATAATGGCCGTAAATTCCGTCACGTTTAAAATAATATTGGTTGTCAAGGAAATAGTAAATGACGCCGTTAGCCTTGGCTTCAAATATTCCGCAATATTGACGGCGCCAAGAAACAGGAACGGAAATAGAAGTGATAAACTTCATTTGATCTTTAAATTCCTGCTTGATTCCGTCATAAAGCGGCATAACAACACGGCAACCTATAAGTCTTTTGCGAAGTGCTACAGGAAGTGAACCTGCAACATCTCCCAATCCACCCGAAGCCATAAACGGAAGTGCTTCGGAAGCAACATATAATACTTTCATTTTTTATTCCTCCAAAATTAAACCTTTGTGTTTTTAACAAGGCAAACAGGAAATGTTTCGGCACCTGAAAGCTCGGCAGAACTTCTTATGCTTACATTCTTATCCGTAATTACGCAGTTTACCTTTGAATTTTCGCCGACAACGGTATCCATGTTGAAATGGCAGGCTCTTGCATCGTACTTCATGCTTGTGTCCTTTCTGCCTTACGGCACCTTTACAGTTGTGACCTTTGTGACACGGTCTTTTTTCTGATAAGGTTTCGGACACACAGCCGTCAGGGAAGAGCCCTTGTTTTCGTTTCCGAAGAAAACAAAAAATCCGAACCCTTCTCCTATCGAGAAAAGGTTCGGATTTTCATGGTTTGGTGCGACCGGGAGGATTCGAACCTCTGGCCTTCCGGGTCGGAGCCGAACGCTCTATCCAGCTGAGCTACGATCGCAAACTTATGAAAAATCGCTTTTCAGCGGTTCTCAACATATGAAATTATAGGGAAAAATCGGTCAGATTCCAATAGTGGTCAATTCGTGGTCTGACTACCGTTGACCACCGCGTCTTTGCGAGTGTAAACAACGGTACATCGCACAAAAGCAGCAATGAAATATGCTCTGCCGCAGTAGTCGGAGCCGAACGCTCTATCC
>OGZC01001663.1_pt1 | contig 11709 bp, 6 predicted proteins | sample 1576751 | NCBI WGS metagenome assembly OGZC01 (sample SAMEA3541486, study PRJEB24748) | human gut metagenome | biome: human gut; feature: human-associated habitat; material: faeces | place: China | collected 2012
AAACACAGTCTGCGCCTCACTATCTTTTCCTGCACGAGCCAATGCTTCGGCCTGGGTGAGATACATTTCTGCCAAACGCATAAATGCGACATCACCTACAGCATCGGCTGTAGAACGGGCAGTAAACTTACGGTTTTGATAAGCATTCTTTGCATAACTTGATGATGGAACAGATGCTTCCCCTGTCGGATCCCACCACGCACGCCGTAAGTCTGTTTCAGACATCGTTTCATAAGCATCCACATTTATGCACTTCACTCCCTGACGAATGGCACTGGAGTTAAAGTTCCATGACATATATGCATAATAAGAATAAAAATAGACAGTCTTATCATCGGGAGTCATTGCAGCATACATCGCTTCTTTAGTGTCCGTCGTGATATTGGCAAACCCACAATTCAACTGACTGCCAGTCATCAACCGGTGACCACCAGCTTCAGCTAAAGAAACAGACTTCCCTGCATAAACCGCCGCATTATTATAATCTTGCATGGCCAGTGCTACACGTGCCTTCAATCCCCATGCCACCATCTCGCTATAATGATTGACATCATTTACTTTTATTCCACTCAAAAGTATACAAGCCTCATCCAAATCATTATTGATTTTAGCATAAACATCTTCTACGGAATTACGTGCCTGCTCTTCGGCCACAGCTTTTTCACGATAAGGAATTCCATCCTGTGTATTATCCTTGCCGGCTTCATAACGTTTTGCATAAAGCTGGACCAAATTAAAATGAGCCCAAGCACGGATACATAAGGCTTCTCCCTTTATCTGGTCAAACAATTCCTGGCTAGTTATTTCAACTTCCTCCAAACCCGCCAAAATTTTATTGGCATTCAGAATCCATTGATAATAAATCTGCCAGAACTTATAATTATAACCATTCGTTTCATTCATATTGCATTGCCATCCTAAATAGGCCGCCTTCATCCATGTATTTGTCTGCCAATTCATATCATCAGCCTCTGCATCACGTGACATCATAAAACCGGGTTCACCGCCCAGACACTGATATCCGCTTTCCTGAGAAACCATCTCTTTATGAATTCCGTTCAATGCTATATAAAGATTGTCCAACGAGGTGTTTATTGTCGTTTCTGAAACAGAGGTAGACGGAATGGTATCCAGATAATCACCGGCACAACCGGATAGAGACATTACTCCAACTGTCGCTAATCCTAATGTTATATTTTTAATTGATCTCATAATTCTTTTATTTTTAGAATGAAACATTAAGCCCTAACGTGATATTACGGGACGGCATATACTCATTATAAGTTACACCGGAATAGTTGGCCATCGGGTTCAATCCCTGACGGGCTTTCAACATGAACAAGTTTTCCGCAGTCAGATTCAAACGGGCACTCTTAAGCATCACTTTGCTCAACCAAGTTTTTGGGAGCTGATAGCCAATAGTGACAGATCTTAAATTAAGATAATCCGAGCTGGTAAGCCAACGAGTTGAATAAGACTGACCAATATTCGTGGTATGAGCCGCACTATTGTCTATACGGGGAACCTCAGTAATATCCCCTGCCTGTTTCCATGCTTTTAACAAATCCGGACTTTGTGCATAACCAAATTCAGTCATACTCATCATGGTAGCATAATTAGTATCCAGAATCTGACCGCCCAACTGGTAAGAGAATACAGCAGCCAAATCAAAGTTCTTATAACTAACTCTGACATTAAACCCACCATACACATCAGGAATAGAAGAACCGCTGAAGTCGTATTTAGCATAAGTATACGAATTGGTCAATTCCTTACCATCAATAGTCACTACTGTTTTTTTATACTCATCAAACTGGCTCTGCGTAATGTTTCCATCCCCTGTTCCGATATTCCCTTGATTATATTTACTTACATCAGCCACATATAAACCATCACCGGTCTGAGGGTCTACCCCATGCCATTGACGAAGCCAGAATTCATAAATGGACTTTCCTTCCAACCACTTTTTAGAGCCACTGATATATCCATTTTCTTTCATTGTAGCCGGCAGGTTCTTGATCTTATTCTTCACAAAAGTAGCATTGGCCCCAACTGATACACTCCAATCTTTATTTTTAAATGCATTATAATCCAACTCTATTTCCACTCCTGAATTAGTAACCTTACCGATATTCTGTATAATGGATGTTACTCCGACAGAAGCAGGCTGGGAAACATCAAACAACAAATCCTTGGAATCTTTCTTAAAATATTCAATAGTACCCGTCAAACGGTCAAACAAACCAAATTCAAGAGCAATATCCGTAGATATCTGTGTTTCCCATTTCAATGAGGGATTGGCTATCACCGTGAAGTAGGCTCCAGCTTCTGAGCCATTCTTATATCCCAAACCATATAAGGTCTGATAAGGATAATAATCAGGATCACCATCACTATCCAATATATTATCATTACCTGTTTCACCGTAAGAAGCACGTAATTTCAAGTTATTCACCCATTTCACATCCTTCATAAATGCCTCTTCACTAATTCTCCAGCCTGCTCCGAACGACCAGAAATTCCCCCATCGGTTCTCTTTTGCAAAACGCGAGGAACCATCATGGCGATAAGAAAGTGAAGCGTAGTATTTATGCGCATAATCATAATTGATACGGCCAAAGTAACCTTCCTTTTTATAGGTGTCCGTATAGGAGCTAAGTGAACTGATATTTACGAAATTACCAAATTCATACATGCCCGAAACTGTTTCCTGGGTCTTCATGCCATATAAATACTCATACTTATAAGAATAGTTTTCATGTCCCAAAAGAACGTCAAAGTTATGATTTCCGATAGACTTGCTATAAGTTATCAATTGATTGAAGGTCTGAGTCAGCGTTCGGGTAGACATTTGGTTCAAACGACCCGGTCCGGCAGTGCCATCGCCCACATAAGGATTTTCATAGACTTTACGACGATAATCAATATTATTGATAGAGTAATTGGCTGTAAGGTTCAACCCTTCAACCGGAGTCAAAGTGAGATAAGTATGTCCAGTCTGATTAACACGCACCAGTTCACGTTGATTGAACTCTGTTTCAGCTATCGCATCACGTCCATTATTCGACAAGCGAGTTCCTTCATAATCATAAATATATTCACCCGGATCAGTAGTTGCCTTACCATTAGCATCCAAATAAGCACCGGTTTCCAAATCATGTTTATGAACGGGATATATAGGAGCCATGGTACGAATAAAACGGGTAAGGTTATTATATGAACTCGAATTTCCCGAATCTGAAGTTGAATAATTGGATACCGTACGCGTTACTCCCAAATTCAAACCAGTCTTGAACCATTTAGTAGGATACACATTATAATTCAAACGACCAGAATAACGTTCAAAGTCAGTCTTGATCATATAACCATCATCATTTAAATAGCCAACAGAAGCATAAGTATCACTTTTTTCTGTTTTTGTATTATAACTCAAATTATATTCCTGACGATAGCCGGTCTTGAAAGCTGCATCTTCCCAATCCAAATCATCCCCCCACTTCAATGCATCAGCAGAAGAATTCAGTTTTCCATCAGTTCCGACAATGGCATCATCTGCGACACCAACAAAAGGATTATACTTCAATGTACTTCCAATTTTAGATGTTGCCAATGAGGCCGCCGTTGCAGCATCCTTACCAGATGTAATATAAGAGTTCTTCAACATCTCCCATTGTAAAGGATAGTAATCATAAATCCCCACCTTTTTATAATCTTTATAAGCCCTGTTTGACCATCCTTGGTTAATGGTTAAGTTTACTCCTGTTCCACCTGACTCTTTACCTTTTTTAGTAGTAATCAAGATCACACCATTACCCGCACTTGAACCATACAAAGAAGTAGATGCCGCATCTTTCAATATAGTCATAGACTCAATATCCGCAGGATTAATATCACCTATGCTGCCATTGTATATAGTTCCGTCCACTACATATAAAGGAGCATTGGATGCATTGACTGAGCCAAACCCACGAATACGGATAGAAGAAGATTCACCAGGTTGTCCGGTGGCAGCAGTCACCTGAACTCCGGAAGCATTTCCTTCCAATGCAGCTGTAACATTAGTGATAGCACGTTTCTCTATGGATTTGGCCCCTACTGTGGAAGCAGCTCCTGTAAAAGATGATTTTTTCTGTGTACCATAAGCCACTACAACGACCTCATCAATCAATTCCGTATCACTTTGCATCACTACTCTTTGCTCACCACCCTTTATAGCCAATTCTTGTGTTTTCATACCGACAAACGATATTACCAAAGATTTTGCATTGACCGGAATATTGTTTATACTATACCGGCCATTCATATCGGTAATAGTTCCAAGGGTAGTACCTTTCACAAGAACCGAAGCTCCGACAATCGGCTCATTGTCTTCTGCCGAAACTACAACTCCAGTAATTCGGGATACTTGAGCCATTGCCATACCTGTCCATAGGAATAGACAAGCCAACGTAAATAAAACTCTCTTTTTCATAAAAAAACTTTTTAATTTAACGTTCATAAATGCTAAGTTCTCTTAGAACTTTATATTAAATATTGCTGCAAAGATATGAAAATATATTAAATATCAAAGAAATTGCAGATAAAATGTTGGATAATAAATAATTTTATTCTATTAAGCCTTACTTTTTGCTTGCCAAATCCAGCAAAACAACTCTTTTTGAGCGTTTTTATCTAAGTTCTAAGAGAACTTAGGTCATGTTAATAATTGAATTATAGGGAATTAATAAGACTCAAAACATATTGTAACGCTTTTACATACCTCACATATTCTCAGACAAAATGAAGTTCCTTGGGGGGAGTTACAATTTACCTTTGTCTACAATCAGCAAGGGCCACGCCGAAATTCGACGAAGCCCATTCCTAAAATACTCCATTTACCCATCCTTACTCCCCAAAGACAAGTACAATATTTATTCTTCTATCAACTCATACTTTCCTTCCGGGAACCAGCGTTCCAATATATTATCCACTTCTGATTCAATCTCAGGAGTCACATAGCGGCACACCTTTTTATAAGCATAAACCAAAGATACCGCTTCATCAATCCAGCCGATAATTGGTAACCGCTTAGCCGAAATCAAATCGATCGGCAATACCAGATACGAAAGTGCCGCCACAATCAACATCTTATCCGAAGAGGGAGTTTCGGGGCTTCGCAATACATAATATAATAGAAGTACAGGACGAGCAGTCGTTCTACCGGTGGCCTTTGCGTAATCCGTAATTTTCTCCCACAGGAGTTCATAATCAATCAAGTTTTTTTTCATTTTCATATATGATTTTGTTAAGGGTAATATATCTATTATTCCGGTAAATTTATGAACTTAACTTCGTAAGCCAAGCAACTTATGTTCGTGAGTCAAGTTACTTAACTTACTTGCCCCATGAACTTAAGTTCATTCAAATGATTATCTTGTTTATTTTCCGGTACTCATCACTCCGGAATCGTTATCACTATTATTCACCCTCCGTTGACCTGTCTTAAACTTACGGCCAAACGAGAAATTATAAGAAACACTTGCCAAAAACATTTGCGAGCTCTCCTTCACATAATTCGTTTTTTTATAAGAAGCATATTTATTCCAGTTCTCAGTCTGTTGCTTATAATTATCCGTAAACGGATTGAAAGCGCCCAACCCCACACGCAAATTCTTATGCGTGTAATACATCACCAATACCTGAATATTCTCTCCCCCCGACAAGGTTTCCCCCCAGAAATTATTCCAGTTAGTATTCATCTGCCAGTAAAGAGAGAACTGCTTGTAATTAAAGGATGCTTCAGCATTACAATACCAGTTTGTATAAGTATGAGAATATGTATTACCATGACTCATATAATGGTTTACTCCACCGGTAAACGAGAACTGTAGCATATCCTTAATAGGACCGACACGCAAAGTCAGACGCCCCGATAATTTCTGCCAATCCTTTTGATTGTCCCATGTCTGTACAATCTTGTCACCGTCCTGATACTTCTCGTCCATAATGGCATTCGGCTGATAATCATACGCTCCCCAAAGATTAGAATAAAATATACCTTTCTGCCATTCGTATGTCAACTCTGTGTGATAACGCAAATAGGCTTTCAAGTTCGGATTGCCTCGTCTGATTTGCAACGAATCCACAATCTGTTCTACAGCACTTAAATCCCCCAATGACGGCGAAGCATTACTGATATCGGATTTCCAACGAACAAATGAATTTCCCGGTAATGCATAATGCAGTACCAAACGGGGATTAAAACTATAATTCTCATACGAATCATCACCACTTTGTTTATAATAAGAACGAGTAACGCCTACCCCCAATCTGTAGTCCAATTTTTTCACCTTTCCTCTATATTCACCATAAACATATGTATCCCCTTGATTCATATCCGTTTCATAATAATGACCGTTACGGTATTCATTATTGGCAAAAGACTGAGTATGGCGCAAACCGAAACTCAAGGAATTTCCTTTAGAAAATTGCTTCTCATAAACAGCCTCCCCAATCAGAGAATATTTATCTCCCAATACATTATTATTAATATCAGTCAACAACTCATCCTGCAAACTTTCTTGATACAAACGGCGTGATTTTTCCTTATTATAAGTACCGACCACATTGAATACCAAAAGTTGCTTATTTTTCAATCCCTGTTGATAATAAAGATCCAACGAAGGACGAGACCAACTTTCTTTAGTACGGTCTATCATATCCACCTTATCATCAGAATCGGCAATATTAGTCAATACTCCTTGATAATTCCAATGCGGCTGGCTATTACTTCTCAAACGAAAAGTAGCACTGAACAATGAATTTTCGGTCTGCTGCAAATTATAATTCATACTTAAATTATTCATAAACATAGATCCGTGCCCCGGTTCACCTTCTTCTATACGATGTAATGTCGTTCCGTCCGCCAAATGGAATTCCTCTTCATTATCCCGGTACATACCATAGAAATCGCGAGGTCCCATGTAATACGAAACGCCAAACTCCGACTTCTTATGGTTCACTTTTCCAAAAACATTATATTCTCCCCACATGGCATTCATCCCCTGAGACAAATCCACTCCAAAGTTTCCCCCCGTTTCCGGACGGCGGACAATATAATCAAGCACTACCTCAGCATTACCATAACGCAAACCTGGATTGTCATGATACTCTATTCGAATAATGTCTGATGGCTGTAATGCCTTAATCTCTTCAACTTCTGCTTTCGCTCCATTAATACGAAGCTGAAGTTCTCCTCCCCCTAACACTCCTATCTCATTATTCATGGGGTTTATCTGAATACGGGGAAGCATCATCTGTTGCAACAGATTGACTCCATTTGTCGAAACCTTCATTTGCCGTTCAGAAGGAAAAATCAACTTACGATCCGAATGACTGATCTGTCCGGAAGCACTAACTGTTACACCTTCCATAGCCACAGCATCATCTTCCAACAAAATTTCCCCTAAATTTATATTCTGTTTAATTCCGTCTAATACAATGAATTGCGTACGATACCCCACACAGGATAGTGCCAATAAATAATTGCCTGCATAAACCTTATTCAGCAAGAAATCGCCTTTACCATTCGTAGTAGTCCCTCCAACAAAAACCGAATCTGCTGTTTGTAAAACTACATTAACATATTCTGCTGCCTTTTTGCTTGTCGCGTCTTTCACAGTGCCCTTTATAATTATTTGTTGGGCAAAAACTCCTTGTACCATACTGACTACCAGTATAGCTATCATTACTATTTTTCTCATTTTAAATATTATGATTTTATTCTTTTTACAAGATGGCCTGTCCTGCTTAAAAGTTATTGTTTTACTGTTTAGACGCTAGAAGCTGAAAAAAAGTTGCACTTCCCTAAACTTTTTGCTTAAAAAAAGGTTATATTTGCAGAAAACCTGTTTCAATAATGAAAAAAATTCTTCTAACATTAGCACTTGCCTTTTGTTGTGCTGCAGGGCAAGGACAAACTACAGCCAAACCGGCAGATGTCAATATTCAAGAGTTAAATACAAAGTGGGCAAAATTCACTCAGTATGCCGAACAAAAGCAAATAAATAAAGCGGTAGAAGAGGGAATACGGATAAGTACGCTCTTTACTCAAAACAGGCAATATAAAGAAGCCTTTGCCACTTGCCGACAAATGGATGCATTGATTTATTATAATGAGCAAGAAAAAAAATCACCCGAATACAAATTACGTTTCATGGTGGGTAAAGAACGCCTGCGTATGTATACGAATCTAAAAAATACAGAACAATGCAAGATACTATTGAAACAACTTCATTCCTATACAGACCAATTAAAATCAGACTCTTTACAAGAAGAGCTTCTAATGACGGAAGCCAATTATTATCAAACTTTCGGTATGACAGACAAAAGCTTGGAATGTTACAACATCTTATTCCAAAAGCGCTCTGCCGGTAAAGACGAAAAAGGAATAGACCAATGCTATAAAGACATGTTGGGATATGCCGAACAGAATAATAATGCCCCATTGGCTATTGCAATGAGAAAACTTTATACTTCATGGCAAGATTCCATAAAAGCAGTAAAAACAGCCAATGAACTAAACACACTGCAACAAAAATATGAAACCAGCCAAAAGACTTTGCAGGAAAAAGAAGACAAGATTACCACAAATCTAATTATTATCATTGCACTATGTGTGTTATCCGCCATATTGGCTGCCGGATTATTATTCTTAGCTACCCTGTTATTTAAACATATCCGCCAAGTAAAGAAATTGAAACATAGCCTGCAGACAGCGAATGAAAACAATGAGCAGAAGTCTAAATTTATCGGTAATATCAGCGCCCAAATTGAACCAAGTCTGAATACAATAGATGAAGCAACAAAGGAAACAATATCCACCCCAATATTACATGAAAACATCAAGGCACTGAAAGAATTAATGACAGCTATCCAAACGTATATTTCATTGGAAGAAACACGTGAAGAACATTATCCGCTAAAGGAACTGAACATAAATACATTGTGTGAAAGTATTATGGAAAAAGCGAAAATAAACTTCAAATCCGGAGTAGAAGCAGTGGTAAATGTTCCACGTGTAAATATTAAGACAAATGCAGAAGAATTGGAACGTATATTAAACCATTTATTGAACAATGCGGCAGAATATACGAAAAGTGGTAAGATTTCACTGGAATTCAAAAAACGAAGCGCCCATACACATCAATTCATACTAACCGATACGGGAACGGGAATTCCGGTTGAAGCACGTGAAAAACTGTTCAAGCCATTTGCAGAAATACGCGATTTAACGCAAGGAAACGGACTAGGGTTGCCTACTTGCAGCCTTATCGCTTATAAATTAAATGGTACACTGACTTTGGACACTGATTATAAAAAAGGAACTCGGTTTATACTGGAACTTCATGTATAATAGTGTACATTCTCACATATTAACACGGATTATTCATTTTGACAATCAATAAATTTGATGTAATCCATGTTAATATGTGATGATTCCTGTACCTCTCCGCTAGTGAGATTATAAATAATTAATGAGAAGAAAGAGACAACACATCCAATCCTGAAGGAATTTGGAATACCCTTAATCCAAATTCGGGAAGAACAGCCAACAAATGGTCAAAAACCTCTGCTTGCAAACGTTCGTATGGAATCCAGTCTTTATTGGCTGAGAAGAAATAAAGTTCTATGGGTAATCCTTGCGGCGTAGGTTGTAATTGACGCACCATCAAAATCAATTCTGTATTCACCCGAGGATTATGACGCAAATAATATTCCAGATAGTGACGAAATACATAAAGATTCACCTCCTCCTTTCCTGTCTTTTCAAAGCCTGACATCCAGACTTGTTTTTCAAATTTTTTCATTTGTTCCGGTGTACAGAAACGGACCGTATTCATATCTATATTAATAGAACGTTTCACTCTGCGTCCACCACTTTCCCTCATGCCACGCCAATTCTGAAACGAATCACTGACCAATGCATAAGGTGGGACTGTAGTTATAGTATTATCCCAATTGCGTACCTTTACAGTGGTAAGAGTCACTTCTATTACTGTACCGTCCGCTCCGTATTTCGGCATGGTAATCCAATCTCCCGGACGGAGCATATCATTGGCAGAAAGCTGGACTCCGGCTACCAGCCCCATAATCGTATCTTTGAAAACCAACATCAAGATAGCTGCAGAAGCACCCAATCCGGTAAGAATATTCACAGGATCTTTATCAATCAAGGTACTGATTATAATGATCACCCCTACACAAATCACAATCAGTTTTATCATCTGATATACCCCTTTCAGAGGATGATTCTTTAGTTTCTCATGTTCGCTTGAAATGGTATAGAGAGAAGTCAGAAAAGAACAAATCAACTTCATGGCTACAGCCGTGATATACACCCAGCATAGCTTCAGAATGAATGTCAAAGTCACAGGTTCATGCGGAAAAGCAAAAGGAAGCAATACATACAATATAATAGGTGGAATAAGATGACACATATTATCTAATACAGCATCATTGAATAAATAATCATCCCAAGTAGCCTGAGTCCTTGCCGTCAGTTTCTTTATAGTAGGAACTACTATTTTTCTACAAAAATAATCTGCCACAAAAGCAATGATCAGAATCCCTGCTATAATGACAATACGCTGGGTAATGCCCCAACTTTCCTGATGCACTCCCATCTGTTTCAATAAATTAGTAAGATCGTTGTTGATTGTATCCATATTTCCATGTGTTTGTCGCAAAGATACACAAATTCACCACAGATAACGCAAATCCATACAGTTTTTAAATCGAGTTGTCCGTATAAATCTGACCAATCTGTGGTGAAACCAAACAATTATTTTTTCTTAGTCAGCCATTTTTCCTGAATATGCTCCATCACTTCATACCAGTTAGGAATATAAATGGTAGCAAAAATTGTATTCACAGCCATACCGAACACCACTGCCGCACCCAGTGCCACACGGCTGCCTGCACCGGCTCCTGTGGCAAACAACAACGGCATCACACCCAGCACGAAGGTAAATGAAGTCATCAGGATAGGACGCAAGCGCACATGCCCTGCCTCGTATGCCGCCTCACGGATAGGATTGCCGGCCTTACGGTAATCACGGGCGAACTCCACAATCAAGATACCATTCTTCGCATGCCAGATGCCCGCGAGTTCCTGCTTGCCGTCAGTGTCCGTGCCATCAGCGCCATCCCCACGGCTGAGGCCGCGATTCCCCCGACGCCGCCCCGCTTTGACGAGACACCCTTCCTCCGGCTGGCGGAGGACATCCGTACCTTCCAGCAGACCTACCGCCGTAGCTATCAGCTTTTTTGGGGTCGGCTCTATCAGCTTGGTACCCCTGTTCTTGTCCAGCTCGAACAACGGGCCGCACTGGGGCAGGGAACGGCACCCTTCTCGGACATGACCATCCGTGGGCAATTTGACAGATTCCTTTCGGAACGCCTGATCGAAAGCCTCTCCTCGTTTGCCGAATCGCTTCCCGATAGGCACAACCCTGCAATGCTCCTGCTGGCTTCTGCCCGCGCCATGAACGCACGGTAGGAGGCGGATATGCTCACCACCCTCGACGTAGCCAAGGGAATGCAGCGCAAGCATTCCAAGCTCATACGGGATATAGACCGGGTTCGGTCAATCCTCCCGCCGGACTTCGCGGCCTCGGCCTTCATCCCGGATGCCCGCATCGATGCCGCCGGGAACCGGCAACGCTTCTT
>OGZC01001681.1_pt1 | contig 11632 bp, 8 predicted proteins | sample 1576751 | NCBI WGS metagenome assembly OGZC01 (sample SAMEA3541486, study PRJEB24748) | human gut metagenome | biome: human gut; feature: human-associated habitat; material: faeces | place: China | collected 2012
AGCGAATTCTTCATCCCGCTGATGGTGGATAAATTGATTAACGACGGAACTGCAACTGTAGAAGTTCTAGATACTACCAGCAAATGGTTTGGTGTAACTTATCCGGAAGACCGTCAGAGCGTAGTGGATAAGATTCAGGCATTGGTAGATGCCGGTGAATACCCTGCTAAATTGTTCTAAAGAAAAGCTTTTGATAAAGACCAGGAAGCAGTCATTCATGAGAATGACTGCTTTTTTTGTCTTTCATAACGGATAATACTGCCCTTTATCCAATAATTATTCATTATCTTTGCAATCCAAAATCTTATAAATCAGAGACAGACGTGATTTCAGTAGAAGGATTATCAGTAGAATTTAATGCGACACCGCTCTTTGCGGATGTCAGCTATGTTATCAATAAAAAAGACCGCATCGCTTTGGTCGGCAAGAATGGTGCGGGCAAATCGACTATGTTGAAAATATTGGCAGGTCTGCAAAACCCGACCCGTGGAGTGGTAGCCGTCCCTAAAGATGTAACAATCGGCTATCTGCCGCAAGTCATGATCCTTTCGGATGTCCGCACGGTGATGGAGGAAGCAGAACTCGCTTTCGAGCATATTTTCGAACTTCAGGCAAACCTTGAACGGATGAATCAGCAGCTTGCCGACCGCACCGACTATGAATCCGAAGAATACCACCAGTTAATAGACCGCTTCACACACGAAAACGACCGCTTCCTGATGATGGGAGGAACCAATTTTCAGGCGGAAATAGAACGTACCCTGTTGGGATTGGGCTTTAGCAGGGAAGACTTTAACCGTTCGACTTCCGAATTCTCCGGCGGCTGGCGTATGCGTATCGAACTAGCGAAGCTCTTGCTCCGTCGTCCGGATGTGCTGCTCCTTGATGAGCCGACTAACCATCTGGATATCGAGAGTATACAATGGCTGGAGAACTTCCTGTCTACCCGTGCCAATGCTGTTGTGCTGGTCAGCCACGACCGTGCTTTCCTTAATAATGTAACTACCCGTACGATCGAGATTACCTGCGGTCAGATTTATGACTATAAAGTGAAGTACGATGAGTTTGTCGTATTACGTAAAGAACGTCGTGAGCAGCAGCTCCGTGCCTATGAGAATCAGCAGAAGCAGATACAGGATACGGAAGACTTTATCGAACGTTTCCGCTATAAGGCAACCAAAGCCGTACAGGTGCAGAGTCGTATCAAACAACTGGAAAAGATAGACCGTATCGAGGTCGATGAGGAAGACAACTCTTCCCTCCGTCTGAAATTTCCTCCTGCTAGCCGTAGCGGGAATTATCCGGTTATCTGTGAAGACGTACGCAAGGCATACGGACAGCACGTTGTTTTCCATGATGTGAATCTGACGATCAACAGAGGAGAAAAAGTCGCATTTGTCGGAAAGAACGGAGAAGGTAAATCTACGTTAGTGAAATGTATCATGGGCGAGATTGATTTTGATGGTAAACTGACGATCGGGCATAACGTGCAGATCGGTTACTTTGCACAGAATCAGGCGCAGATGCTGGATGAAAACATGACGGTATTTGATACGATCGACCGTGTGGCGACAGGAGATATTCGGTTGAAGATACGTGACATTTTGGGTGCATTCATGTTTGGCGGAGAGGCTTCGGATAAAAAAGTGAAAGTACTTTCCGGTGGAGAGCGTACTCGTCTGGCTATGATTAAGTTGCTGCTGGAACCGGTGAACTTCCTGATTTTGGACGAACCTACCAATCATCTGGATATGCGTTCCAAAGATGTACTGAAAGAAGCTATCCGCGAATTTGACGGAACAGTGATACTTGTCAGCCACGACCGTGATTTTTTGGACGGACTTGCGACTAAAGTATATGAGTTCGGTGGTGGAACAGTGAAAGAACATCTTGGCGGTATCTACGATTTCCTGCAAAAGAAGAAGATCGACAGCCTGAATGAACTTCAGAAAGGAGTTTCTCTCTCTACTTCTCCTACCGCATCTGCCAAAGGAAACGAAGCGGATACAGAGCAACCTTCGGAGAACAGACTCTCGTATGAAGCGCAGAAGGAACTCAATAAGAAGATAAAGAAGTTGGAACGCCAGGTGGCGGACTGTGAGGCTTCGATTGAAGAAACGGAATCGGCAATCGCCATTCTGGAAGCAAAGATGGCAACCCCGGAAGGAGCATCGGATATGCAACTGTATGAACGGCATCAGAAGCTGAAACAGCAATTGGATACCACCGTTGAAGAGTGGGAACGGGTTTCGATGGAACTGGAAGAAGTGAAAAACTAATTTATTATATAATATGAAAGTAACCAAGTATTTACCAATTCTTGCCGTATGCCTTATGACAACAGGATGTAATAGCAAGAAAGAGGCCGTACTAACGTCCGGTATCGACCTTGCTAATCTGGATACCACGGCAATGCCGGGTACAAGTTTTTATCAGTATGCCTGCGGTGGATGGATTGAAAGTCATCCGCTGACAGACGAGTATTCACGCTTCGGCTCTTTCGATATGCTTCACGAGAAAAGCCGCGAACAGTTGAAAGAACTGATTGCCGAACTGGCTGCAAAGAAAGACAACGCTCCGGGCAGTGCTGCCCAGAAAGTGGGTGATCTTTATAACATCGCTATGGATAGCGTGAAGCTGAACAAAGAAGGAGCAGCTCCGATCAAAGAAGAAATGGCGGCTATCGATGCGCTCAAAGATAAAGAAGAGATTTACACCTACATTGCCGAAAGTCAGAAGAAAGGAATACGTCCTTACTTTACTATGTTTGTTAGTGCGGATGATATGAACAGCTCTATGAACATGGTTCAGACCTATCAGGGCGGTCTCGGAATGGGACAGCGTGACTACTATCTGGAGAATGACGAGCAGACAAAGAGTATCCGCGATAAATATAAGGAACACCTCGTTAAAATGTTCCAGTTGGCTGGCTATGACGAAGCTACCGCACAGAAAGCAATGGTGGCTGTGATGAACATCGAAACACGTCTTGCCAAGGCTGCCCGTTCACAAGTAGAATTGCGTGATCCTCATGCCAACTATAATAAGATGGACATGGAAACGCTGAAAAAGAACTTCCCTACTTTTAACTGGGATGCTTACTTCACTACTTCGGGACTGAATGACTTGAAAGAAGTGAATGTCGGTCAGCCTGCAGCCATGAAGGAAGTTGCCGATGTTATTAATACAGTGCCTCTTGAAGATCAGAAGTTCTATCTTCAATGGAATCTGATCGATGCCGCAGCCTCTTTCCTTAGTGATGATTTCGTAGCACAAAACTTCGACTTCTATAGTAGAACAATGTCTGGCAAGAAAGAAATGCAGCCTCGCTGGAAACGTGCGGTAAGCACTGTAGACGGCTCTTTGGGTGAAGTAGTAGGACAGATGTATGTCGAGAAATACTTCCCTGCCGCTGCCAAAGAACGTATGGTTGGATTGGTGAAGAATTTGCAGACTTCTCTGGGCGAACGCATCAAAGCGCTGGAATGGATGAGCGAACCGACAAAGGTGAAAGCATTAGAGAAACTGGCTACTTTCCATGTAAAGATCGGTTACCCGGATAAATGGAAAGATTACTCTGCTCTGGAGATCAAAGACGACTCTTATTGGGCAAATATCGAGCGTGCCAGCCAATGGGACTTCAATGACATGATCGCGAAAGCCGGTAAGCCGGTCGACAAGGACGAATGGTTGATGACACCTCAGACAGTAAATGCTTACTATAACCCGACAACCAACGAAATCTGTTTCCCAGCCGCTATCCTGCAGGCTCCGTTCTTTGATATGAACGCTGACGATGCGATGAACTATGGTGCTATCGGTGTGGTAATCGGCCATGAAATGACTCACGGATTCGACGATCAGGGTCGTCAATACGACAAGGATGGTAACCTGAAAGACTGGTGGACAGAAGAAGATGCTAAAAAGTTCGAGGAACGTGCCCCGCATACAAAGCTGCGTAGTCGCTCTGCGGGATGCGATCCGCCCCGCTGGTGCCAGAATTCAAATTGAAGGTTGCGTGCAGTCCGTATTGGTTAAAAAGCTCTGTCAGGCGGCGGTCTTCTATGTGACCGTCATCAAAGCTCAGTGTCAGTGCCTTGAAACGGCCCTCAGGCAATATCGGGTAAATCAGCTTCATAGGAAAAATCTCCCTTGCTTACAACGCGCCGTCCGAGCGGACGTTGTCGTAGTTCAGCACACCGGCGAAGCATGCCAGCGCCAGACCCTGACCCCAGCCCTGAATCCAGTCGCGGCTGATGCCGCGGTAGCCATCGGCGTCCTTCATGACCGCCGTGCCGCCCGAAACATTCAGCACACGGCCGTCCGGGCTGACATTTGCCAGCATACCGGGGATTGCCTTGTTGATGTACTTGATGTGCAGGGGGTTGCCCTTGGTGATCATAGCGGCGGCGATGCCGGCGCTTGCGCTGACCTCCTCATAGGATGCGGCATCGTCAACGATCGTGCGCCACAGGCCGTTCTCGGTCTGGTAAAGCTTGAGCACGGCCAGCTGGTCGTTCAGGCTGCCGACCACATCCAAGAACTTGGGGTAGAGGTAGCACTGCGGCAGCCGCACGCCGACCTGCGCCATCGTGTAGGCCGCCCATGCATTGGCGCGGCCCCACTTGATGCCCGACATATGGTCGCCGGTGATGTTGTTGTAGCCATGGTAGTACAGCCCGCTCTCAGGGTCCTGCAGGTACTTGATGTGCCAGTAATACTGGTTCAGCGCATCGTCGATCAGGGCCTCGTCCTTCAAAAGCACGCCCATCCGCAGCAGGAAGAAGCCCGCCATAAAGAGCGTATCCGCCCACGCCTGCTCGGGGAAGTCGTTGTTGACCGAGACGGTGTGCTGCAAAACATGATCGCCGAAGCGCAGCGCTTCTTTTTCCAGATACTCGACCTTGCTTTTGGCGATGTCCAGATACTTTTCATCGCCGGTATGCTCATACAGGGTGATCAGGCAGTGCCCCATTGAGCAGGTGTTGACCGTCCAGCTCGGCAGGCCCAGCTCAATATACTCGTCCACGCGGTCCTTGACCAGCTGCAGGTAGCGCTCATTTTTGGTGACCTCATATGCCTCGCAGATACCGTAGTAGGCAACACCGCAGGGCCAGTCCCATGTCATGTCCATCCGCATCGTGCGGTCCACGATCTTGTCGATGGTGGCCTCAATTTGGGCCTTGTCAAAAATCAGGTTTGCCATTGCTCTCTCCTTTTTAAATTGCGAATCCGCTTATACCAGCGCCACCGTCTTTCCGGCGGGGATCTCATAGTGGCGGCCGTCCACCTCGACCCAGATGGACTGGGCGTTGGGGTTGCAGACCTTATCGCCCGCGGCGGTGTACTGCAGGCGGGCGGCATCGGCCATGTAGTCCACGATCTCGATGTTGGTGGCGTACCAGGTGTCCTCGCGCCCGCCGGCCAGCTGGCAGAACTGCTCCATCAGGGCCCAGTCCTCCTCGGTGCGGAACTCAAAGCTGTGGCCCCAGACATACATCATGTAGAGATACTGCGTCTTGTACAGCTCTACAAAGCGCTTGCCGTCCTCCAGCAGGTTGTGGGTGTGGTGGCAGGTGGCTTTCCATGTCATAAAATCGTGGGGCATCGCAAAGTCGTGGGTGTCACCCACCACGCGGGCGTAGCGGATGCCCAGCGCGGGCAGCAGGGCGGCGATCTCCGGTGTCCAGCTGCCGTTGGGGTAGGCAAGGCCGCGCACGGGGTAGCCCATGACGCCCTCAAGCTGCATACGGTCGGCCAGCACCTGCCGGGCGGTCTGGTCCAGCGGGCTGCGGGAGATGGTGGGGTGGTGGTAGGTGTGACAGGCGACCTCATGGCCCTTGTACAGCTCGACCCACTCGCTCTCGGGGATGCGCTCGGGGCGGGGCAGGCCGCCGTTCAGGTTGAAGGTGCCCCGGATGCCGTAGCGGTTGAACAGCTCGACAAGACGGCGGTCCTCCAAACGGCCGTCATCATAGCTCATCGTCAGCACCTTATGCTTGCCGCCGGGGAAGCAGGTGTAAATGGCCTTCGGTTCGGTGTAGTTCATAAACAAAACCTTCTTTTTTGTCAAAATTTATTTGAAATTCGCCCGCAGCACATCCAGTGCCGGGGTGGTATCCTGCAAAAGCTGCTGCACAAAGGCCTGTGCCGTGCGGCAGGCGCCGGCGTTTTGCTGGTGGGCGTTGTCCTGCTTTGCGCCCACCCACATATAGCGGGCCTTGCAGCGCTCAGCGCCAAAGGCGGTGTTGGCGGCGGCGGTAGCGGCGCCAAGGTCGATAAACGGTGCGCCGACCTCGGCGGCAAAGGCGCGCATTGCCTCGCGGTAGGCGGCAAACGAGGGGTGGCAGACGCTGTCCTCGTCAAACTCGCGCATCGCCACGGGGGAGGCAAAGATGCACACTGCGCCGTGGCTGCGGGCAGCGTCCCAGAAGGGGCGCAGGCTCTCGCCGAAGGCATCCGCCGGGACATAGCGCTCGGCCTTTGCGCGGTTGGCATCGTTATGGCCGAAGCTGACCACCAGCAGATCACCGGGGCGGATATGCGCGGCAATGTCGTCCAACCGCCCCTCCTCGCGGAAGTTCTTGCTGCTGCGGCCCGCCATGGCGCAGTTGTCAATGACAAGGCCCGGCAGCTCGTAGCGCATCTCCTGCGGGAAGGGGCAGTCCGCGCGGTGGGCAGCGCAGCATACAGCATCCCCCCGCGCCAGCGTGTGGAGCATCTCGCCCCAGCCGGTCACCGGCTTATCGCCGGGGGCGTAGCTCTGCATGATGGAATCGCCCGCCATCCAGAGGGTGGGCTTGGCGTTCAGCTGCGGCAGCACATTGGCAAAATCCATGTCGCCTGCATAGTAGAAGGACGGGTAGCACGGCTGGTTGTAGCAGTTGTTCTGCCATGCCACGCCGCAGCGGTACTGCACATCGTGCATCAGGGTAAACAGCTTGTGGGGAGTCAGGTCGGTGGTGGTGTAGATGCGGATGGCGGTGTCGTCCGCCGTGCGCACCAGCAGCTCCTCGCGGAAATCACCCAGCACATCGGCCACCAGACAGGGGTTTCCCTTGGTGCCGTTGTTGGTGGCGGTGCCCGCGGGCTGCAGCATGACGCCGTGGGTCAGATCGTTAATGACGCCGTATTGATCGCCGTGCAGATAGTCCGCACCATCGGTGATCTGGGTCGAAAGATCGCCCGCCCAGTAGATCTTCATGTTAGTGCCGGGGGTGGGCAGCTCCAGCGTGCGCCCGTTTACATCGTACACATCCTTGACCCAGACCTGCAGACCGCGGGTGTTCGGGTCAATCTTGCCGATCATGCAGCGGCCCAGATCCTCCTCGGCATATTCGCCAAAGCGGACATCGCCGGTCTCGGCATCGCGCAGTGCCCAGCCGTAGGGGGCGCGCTCGCCCTCCTCATAAACATTGAAGATCTCCAGACCGGGGCTGTCAGGGTCGATGTCGGCCACATGCATCGCATCGCCGTGGCCGAACTTGGCGCGGGTCCTGCCGTCCGGCAGGGTGCCGTATTTGGAGTAGAGCAGGCTTCCGTCATGGTCGATGGCTGCTGCGCCGTACACAATTTCCATGCAGCCGTCCCCATCAATGTCAGCAGTCGAAATACTGTGGTTGCCCTGCCCGGCCAGAATGCCGTACACAGGGTCGGTGCCGACAGCAAGATGGCAGCCGCTGTCGTTAAAGGGGTTTGCCATCGGCACAAAGCCGGAGTCGATGCCCCATACCTTGTGAAAGCGGTTCTCAAAAAAGTCGTAGGCCGCCAGCGTGGCGCGGGTGTAGTAACCGCGGCAGGCGATCAGATAGGGACGCTCGCCGTCCAGATAGGCCACCCCGGCGTTAAAGCGGTCCACGCGGTTGCACGGCTCGATGCGGGGCATTGCATAATCGCCCCACAAAAGGCCGTCATCCACGCGGGGGTAGGGGTAGTCGATCGTGTCCAGCTCGGCGCCGTCCCCGCCGAACATCGTCAGGTACTCGGGGCCGTCATAGACAAAGCCCTCGAATTTGCGCAGCTCGTTTTTGGGGCTGCGGCTCGGCGCGTACACATCAAGGAAATAGTCGGCCAGCGCAAGGGCATCGGCCTCGCACAGGGGGTAGGCGTACTGCGGCGCAAGGCCGAAGCACTGCTCCACCGTGGCGGGCCAGCGGCCGTTTACGACCTCGGGGTGGGTGTGCCAGCGGCGGAACACCTCGGCCATATGCAGGCGGTAATCCTGCGCCGTGCAGACATAGTTATCCGCGTGGCTGTACCCGGCGTCCAGATCCTTCTGCGGCATCGTGATATACCGGCGGGACAGCACGGTGCCGTCCGGCGCAAAGCGGGTCATCACGGTGCCGGGCGCGGTCTTGACAGCCATCTCGGCCCTGCCGTCCCCGTTAAAGTCGTACACCATAAACTGGGTGTAGTGCGCTCCGGCGCGGATGTTCTGCCCCATGTCCAGCCGCCAGACCAGCGTGCCGTCCAGCTTATAGCAGTCGATAAAGCACCGTCCGGTGTAGCCCTTGATCGACACATCGTGGGAATTGTCAGGGTCCCACTTTACAAAATACTCGTACTCGCCGTCATTGTCAATATCACCCACACTCATATCGTTGGCATGGTAGGCAAAGGGCTCCCCGGCCGGGGTCACGCCGTCCGCCGGCTTTTGCAGGGGCAGCTCATAGTACCCCTTCTGCCACGGCTTTACGCCCCTGCAGGCGGGTCCTTCTACGCCGTTTACCAGCGGGGCCACGGCGTAGGTATCCCCGCTTGTGCCCTGCGCGTCAAGATAGTTTGTGCTGTCGGTCACGGTGGCCAGCCTGACCCCGTTTTTATAGAGCACAAAGTCGGTGCCGGTCAGGCCGGTGGCGTTGTGGCCGGTGACCTCGCCTTTAAAGAGCCGCCAGCTGATAAACACACCGGTGTTTGCCGTGACAGCCACCAGTCCGCGGGACAGCGCCTCCAGCTGCTGCTGCAGCACGCGGCCCACGGGGGTCTGCACGGGTGTGCTTTCCTCCAGCAGAGTGCCGTTTTCCGCCAGCGCCTGCACCTTGATGTAATAGGGGATATGCGTCGAGCGGCAGAAGGTGAAAAGGCTTTCCCCGCTCTCGCCTGCCGTTTTGAACCGCACGGTCTCGCCAGAGCGGTCGCTCCACAAAATGCGGTAGCGGGCGGCCCCGGCCACCGGCTGCCAGCTAAGGGTGGTTTGGGCAGCCGTCTGGCTGCGCACAGAGATTTGCATGGACTTTCCCTCCATCATAAAAGAGCGCCGCAACATCCGCTGCGGCGCTCACATTCAATTAGGCTTTATCTGCTGCGTACAGGGCGTTGACTTCCTCAATGACCTGCGTGCCGCCGCGGGCATTCCACTGGTCGAAGGCAGCCTGCAGACCGGCCTCGTCGATCTGGCCGCAGATATACTGGGTGCGGGCATCGTCCAGAATTTGGACAAGGTCGCTGCCGCACTCGGCGTAGGTGTCGGACTGGGTCAGGTAGCCCAGCGCGGGGTTGAACACGGCATACTGCACGTTGTTGGCAATGCTCTCCTCGTAAGCCAGCTGATAGTCAGCCTTTTCAAGCTGGTAATCGGGGTTCTGCTCGGTCAGGTAGGGGACATAGGGCACAGCCTGATTCAGACCTGCGTGCGGGCAGTTGGTGGTGTCGTACTTGCCGTTGGGAACAATCTTGCCGTCGGCGTTGATGTCATAGCAGATGTCCTTCAGACCGTAGTCGGCCAGCGCCATCATTTCGGGGTCGCACATCTTGTCAAGGAAGTGCAGGCAGGCCTTGACATCCTCCTCGGTCTTGGCACCGGACTTGGTGATGAGGTAGAAGCCGTTGTAGCCGGTGGTGGCAAGGGTGTGGCCGTTGATGGGGCCGACAGAGGTCATGGTGGCAATCTTGGAGGCATCGTTTACATCGGCAATGGCGTTGTCCTCAAAGTATTTCCAGATGCGCTTGGTGCCGTCCATCGTGTCGACAAAGACACCGGTGACGCCCTTCTGGCTGTCAACCTGGAAGTTGGCAGTGTCCACAGTCGCCCAGTCGGGGCGGACCAGACCGTCGGCGTAGATCTTGCGCATCCAGTCAAGGGCTTCCTTGTACTCAGCGGTCTGGTGTACGGGAACCAGTTTGCCGTCCTGCTCGACCCAGCCGTTGCCGCAGCCGAACCATGTCTGGATAATATCCCACGGGCCGGTGTATTTGCACATTTCCAGACCGTAGGTGTCGTTGGCACCGTTGCCGTCCGGATCGTCATAGGTGAACTTATAGAGCATGTCATAGACATCCTCGACCGTCTTGGGGGCCTCGGTGATGCCCACGGCCTCGGCCCAGTCGGTGCGGTAGCCCAGACCGTTGCGGCCGATGGCGCGGGAGCGGGGGATGCCGATGATCTGACCGTCTACAGTCAGGCCCTTCAGAACATCGGGGCTGATCTGGGACAGGTTGGGGTATGCCTCGCTGTCCTGCAGGTACTCGGTCAGATCCCAGAAGGCGCCGCGTTTGGCAGCATCGGCTGCATTGGCGTTCTGATCCAGCGTCTTGGTTGCGGTCAGGATCATCGGCATGTTGTCCTTGTCCATCAGGGTCAGGCCGAACTTCTCGCTGTAGGTGTCGTTGGCCTCGGTGCGCCACTCGACATGGGTGCCGGTGTAGGCCTCGTACTTGGCGATGACCTCATCGGAATGTTCATTGCTCAGCACATGGCCGGTGAAGTCGGGGATCATAAAGCTGACGGTGGGGGTGCCGGAGGCAGCGCTGTCCGCAGAGGAGGCAGCGCTGTCCGCAGAGGAAGCAGCGCTGGAAGCGGAGGTGCTGTCGGAGGCGGAGCCGCCGCAGCCTGCGAGCATGGCGGCGGACATCGCCAGCGCCATAGAGAGGGCAAGTGCCTTTTTCATTTTCGTTTTTCTCCTTTTTGTATAAAGTGGTTGTATTGCTTGGTATCAGCCCTTGACCGAGCCGACCATGACACCTTGGGTAAAGAACTTCTGCACAAACGGATAGATGCAGAGGATCGGCAGGGTAGACAGCACCGTGGTGGCCATCTTGACAGCCTTGATGGGCGGCATACCGGCCGCGCCCCAGTCAAAGGTGGAATCCTCGGCTACCTGTGTGGTCAGGAACACCAGACGCCGCAGCACGATGGTGATGACCTCCATGTCGGAGTTGTTGATGTACAGCATCGCATTGAAGTAGCTGTTCCAGTGACTGACCGCGTAGAACAGGCTGACCGAGGCCAGCACCGGCGCGGACAGCGGCAGGATGATGCGCACGAAGGTGATCAGATCGTTGGAGCCGTCAATGATGGCGGCCTCCTCCAGCTCCATGGGGATACCCTGGAAGTAGTTCTTGATGATGATCATGTTGAAGGCGCTCATCGCCGTGGGCAGCCAGAGTGCCCAGTAGGTGTTGCCCAGATGCAGCACATTGACCACCATAATGTAGGCGGTCAAGAGCTTATTATCAGGAAGATAGAGAGATAATGAGCGACCATGAATATGATAAGCTTTATGATGAGTTAGAAGCACTGGAAGAAGAAACCGGAATTACGCTTGCGGGAAGCCCGACGGTTTCAGTTGGCTATGAAGCAGTCAATGCGCTTCCCAAAGAAACGCATGAGACACCGATGCTTTCTTTGGATAAG
>OGZC01001687.1_pt1 | contig 11606 bp, 7 predicted proteins | sample 1576751 | NCBI WGS metagenome assembly OGZC01 (sample SAMEA3541486, study PRJEB24748) | human gut metagenome | biome: human gut; feature: human-associated habitat; material: faeces | place: China | collected 2012
GTCGCACTCATCCGCACTGCTTACGGCTGCAGGTGCGTTATCGTAAAAGAATTCGTGTCCTCGGGGATGTCGTTGGTGAAATCCTCGGTGACGATGTCGATGCCCAGGTCCGCCAGGGAGTCATAGATGCGGTCCATCTGGTCGCCGTCCAGGTCCAGGGGGTCCACCACCTCGGACAGCTCCGCCGGCTCCAGGCGGCCCTTCTTCTTGCCCTTGATAAACAGCTCCCGGAGCTTCTCGTTCCCGGCCAGCAGCGCCGCCGCCGGGCACTTGGCCAGCTTTTCCTCCAGGGCCTTGTCCGCCGCGGGCTTTGCTTCCTCGGCCTTCTGGGCGGCGGCCTTTCCGGCCTTCTTCTTGTCGTCGGCGGCCAGCAGCTGGTCCGCCATTTCCTTCAGCTCCTGCTGGGTATAAACTTTATCCGTCATTGTGCTTTCCTCCATAGCCCTTTTTATTTTTATATTTCTCCGCCGCAGCCGCCAGGGGGTCCGTTTCCGCCCCGGCGGTGCGTTTCTGCGCTTCTTCCCGGATGACCCGGCAGTAATCCGCCAGGGCCCGCTCCCCTCCGGCAGGGGATTCCGGCTTCTGCACCTCCTGCGCCACAGCCTGGTGCTCCGGTTTCACACTTTCCACCAGTGTTACAGCCTGGCTGAGTACCGTAACATCACCTTTCACTATACCCTCCACATAGTCTGATACGGAAAGCTCGCGTTTCTTCCGCCTGGGACGGTTCTTCAAGTAAGGATTGACCGATGAAGGTTGCTCAATGCCTGCATTGACAACCAAGCCTTTATATGCTTCATTATTTTCGGGATGTTCCATGGTTTAATGTGCTAATATGATTAATATGCTAATGTGCTAATATGAGGAATGTGCTGAATATATTAATAAGCTTTTATGATAATCTCTACTATCTCCATTAGCATATTGGCACATTCCTCACATTAATACATTACTTAATATTGATTTCGACTTTCGGTTGCATCGGGTCATTGGTAATCATCAACAGACGCAGATGACGACGCTTCTTGCCTATATTCTTCTTCACTACCGTTACCCGCAGGCGGGTGCTTTCGCCGGGTTGCAATACGCTCTTCTTGAGGTTAACTCCCACTGCCGGGTGGAATACCTGGAGCTTGTTTATCTGTAAAGGAGAACGCCCGGTATTGGTAATGGTAATATCTTGACGTGCTTTTGACTTCTTGGCCAATATCGCACTCATATCAACTTCTTTAGTAGAAAGGTGGATGGCAGGAGCATTTGCCTTCTCCACTTCCGTCATTCCGGAGAAATCCGGTAAAAGAATGGCAGAAACGGGAATTTCGTTTTCATCGCCCACCTTGTCACCGGAGAAGCGAGAAAGATAGACCGACGCTTGAGTCAGTCCGAGGTCAGTCAGTCTTTCCGAATTCAATGTAAGTGTAATCACTCCTTTTTCTCCCTTTTGCAAGACATTGGGCTCTACTTTTGTCTGCAAATAAGGAGGCAGATGCATCAGTACCGGTTCATAAGGACGGTCGGAAAGATTGACCACGCCGATATGAATCACCGGCTGCTCACCATGCTGAATATCGGGAAAGTCGAGGCTGTTCTTGTCAATACGTATCTGACCGATAAGATAAGGGTGCGTCTTGGTAAAGTCCTTGATTTCCTGTACTACTTCACCATTGAACTTCAAATAGACCAGATTGGGTTGCGCATTGCTGTAAATAGCCACGGATTTCTGGAAATGTCCCAATGCCTTGGCATCAAAAGTCACATTCACCGTTCCTTTTGCCCCCGGTGCAATAGGCGTTTTTGTCCACTGGGCCACGGAGCAGGCACAATCCGGCTCCACTTCTGTAAGCACTAAAGGCTGGTCACCCGTATTGGTGATGGTATATTGCACAGTCACGGGATGCTTCCATTCTATCTGGCCGAAACTGTACATCTCTGTATTCGAGGTAAAACGAGCTTGCGCTACAGCAGTCAATACCACACTTGCAAGCACATATAAAGTTATCAATATCCGCTTCATCTATTTTTCTTAATATCAAGATTTCCTAATTCTGCCACTCTCATTCAATATTAGTCGGACAAAAATAGGTGTTTTTAGCGAGAGTACCTAAAATAGCGGAGCGCAATTTGTACAAATTGCGCTCCGCTCCATACTCTATTGTTACTTTATTACAATTATCCCTCCCGCCGAATGCGAAGCATACTCCGGAGCATACGCACACTGTATCGTGGCCAGCCCCGTTTCGTATGTTCCGCCACGGGCTATGCGATAACTGTGCTCTAAGACATAAACGCCTTTGCCCAAATGGTCGAAGAAGAAATTGGTTGCGGCATCTTCCACTTCTGCATAATAACCGAGGCCATTACTCCAACGATAACCGGAAAGCGAGCCTATAGGTTCAAAGCAGGCACCCCGCTGGTCTTTCAACTGAACAAAATCCATAGTACGGTCCAAGCGGATAGTCAAACGGGCCACTATTTTATCACCGACGGATAATACGGTCCCTTCCGTAACCGGTTGCAAGGACTTGCTACCACCGGCCGATATACGCTCTACATAAAGTTTCTTCTCCACATTCAATTCACCCCCCTGCTGCTTTACATCAGATATGGGTGACAGATACTGGGCATAAACAGCTCCCCAGGCAATGCCTGCATCCCGTTTCTCTACGGTGACGGTTTTAGCTTTCAGCTCCGGACTTCCTTGAGCGAAGGTTTCCTTGACATAACCCAAACCCGGGATTATGGTCTTTGTAGGCGACAATGTTTCCAAAACTTTGTTACCTAACGTGATACGTACGTCTCCCCGACTTTCCAGCAGATTAGTACCTTGACAAAGCAATGCATAAACAGCATCAGCCGTTGCAACCGGAGAATTCCAACTGGTAGTCTGCTTCTGTTTCAGCAGCCAAAGTTTCATTTCCTCCACCAAAGCATCGTTGCCACCTGCCATACGCAGGGCTTCCATTACTTCCACATGGGCAGGGATGGGCAGCATACCCCAGTTATACGGATTTGCTTGGAAAGCAAAGTATGCACCCAGTTCATCCGTCTGTACCAGATGTTCTTTGAGGGAAGCGATGAATTCATTCGCCTCGGCTGTACGCCCTACTGCTTTCAGGATGATGGCAGACTGCGCCTTGCTGCTCATGGTTCCATCTTTAAGATTGGCACCTACTTTTGATAGGAAATAGCGGTAAGCCGCTTGATTGTCTGCCGGCACTTGTTCGCCGCTAAGGGCTATCAGATATAGATATGTCATTGCCGATTCGGAGTTGGCAGTAATTCTGGTGCCATTTTTTTCGGCTTTACGGATATTGCGATACTCTTCCAAAGCCTGCCGATTCAAATAGCCGAAAGCTTTCTGCCGCATGGCGGCAACTTCTTCAGACAGTCCATTTTTCGTCAGCAGAGGAAGACGAACAAGTAATTCTGTAATATAGCCAGTTATATAGCGGCTACCGGACATTCCCTTATACCAGCTCCATCCACCGTCTTCACCCTGCAATTCTTTCAATTTGGTAAAAGCGGAAAGATTGCGGTTATTCAGTTGGTTGATATCAAACAACGTGGCAATACGTGCCTGCTGTTCGGCTTCAGTAGTAGCTTCCAGTACCCACGGAGACTCGCTGAGCAGGATATTCTTCACATCCTGATTCTTCTCCAACTGGCTGAGGAAGGTTTCTTTCGTGCCACCGGCAGCCTTCCAACTGTCAAATACAGTCTTAATGCGGGGCTGGCTGTTGGCAATGAAGCCTGCCAGACTATTGGCATACCAAGCTGTAGCCCAAGAAATGGCATTATCATTGGCAGGCAGGCTCAATGCCGGCAACGCTTGTACAGCATACCAAGCCGGATTCCCGGTAAATTCTACAGTCAGACGACGGTCTGTCGCTGTACGGCTATTACGGTTGAAAAGGCTGTCTAATGAGAACGTACGGGTTTCCTCGCCACGGATAGGCATAGCAAGCGTTTCTGTAATATACTCCTTATTACTTAATACGGGCAACAGATGCTGCTCGCCATCGCTAAACGTACCTCCATCGGCAACCATACGAATACCAAGCAAATCATAGCGGTCGGACACTTCGAAATGGAAGTTGACAGCAGTATTTCTTCCTGCTTCTACCAAGAATTTCTGACGTTGAGTAGCAATAACTTTCTCCGTCATAGGGTCGAACAGTGTGAATACTGCTGTTCCTTTCACCGCTTTACCCGTCAGATTGGCTATTGTTCCGGCTATCTGCGTTTTATCTCCAACGCGGACAAACCGAGGCATATTCGGAGTCAGCATAAACTCCTTGGCAGTTACAACGGAAGCATCCAACATCCCAGTCAGCATATCCTTAGTATGTGAGTAACCACGGAAATTCCAACAAGTCAAGCTCTGCGGCATCGTAAAAGAAAACGCAAGCTCCCCTTGTTCGTTTGTACGAAGTTGAGGATAAAAAAAGGCTGTTTCGGCAAAGTTGGTGCGAAGCCCCTCAATAGGTTGCAAGGCCTCGCCAACCGGTATCGTTTCCGATTCAAAAACAACATCTTCCACCGCGTCTTCCGCTACTTGTGCAGGAACATATTTCACTTCAACAGCATTCCCGGAGTCTTCTTTGGCAGCAAACATCGGCTGGTTGGCACCACGTATTCTAAGATTACCGGTCAAAGAGCTATTCCGGGTAGTCCCATACCCCACAACACTTACTTCTTCCAAAAGCGCATTGTCTTCTACCATCACTATCCGCATCCTCCCATCCATATAAGGAGAACAGAAGTAGTCAAACGACCACACCGGAACCCTCCAAGCCTTCAACGGGAAACAAACGGAGAAGTAATTGCTATTATAACGGCTCGCACCACGGAATGCCCCATACAGATTATCCGGATAGAAAACCCGTAGTATCTGGTTACTCTTATAAATCTTATCCAGTGAAGCGTCGTACATCGTAGCCAACATCTCAGCCGCAGCAGGCATACCTTGAGGCGTCTTTATGACGAGCTTCCACTCTTCTTCCTGTCCGGGACGCAAACGGTCACGGAACACTTCCCATTTCATGTCGAGAGCACGTTCCGGCTCCCGCTTCTTCAGTTCAACCTGATGACTGTACATCTCTCCAGCTTTCACAAAACTGAAAAGAATGGTGATTCCCTTGCCATATGCTTCCTTATAAGGGAATTCCATACGAATAATAGTATCATTCAACTGCAACACACGGCTTTCAATGCGTTTTCTGTCACAAAAGACATCCATCAGCACATATGCATCCCGATAAGAAGTCCCCAAAAGAAAAGCGGCAGGGTACTGTACATCAAATTCCTCATTTTCTTTATAATAAAAGAAATCTGTAAACGCAGCCGGACGCTTGTCACTCTTTGAAAAGAGCATGAAACTGTCACTGCCATATGCCCCGTTATTCTCTTCACGTCCCAAACTATCACGTACAGAAAGTTTCAAGCGATAGTTACCTGAAGGAAGCTTGTTCCAAGCCGAAAAATCCTGGAGCCGATTGGCTGTGAAGGTACCCTCCAATACAACATCATCCAAAGGTTCAGAACCTGCAATATTCCTTGCCCCATTTTGTTCTGCAAATGGATAAAGGCAATAGGAACCTTCAATGTGCTGAGGAATATTCATTACATTATTCACTCCAAAAGTGAAAAGCATACTGTCTTCCTTACAAACATATTGAGGCAAGCGAATATCAAAGGAATAAGCCTTAGGACCTGCCAACAAGTTATACGAAGCGGATTGCGTTTCACCGGCCTCATCCGTCACCACCGCCTCCACATGATAAGTATACACACTCCCATACCCGTCTGTATCTACAGCCGGAGCTTCCAAAGTCAAGGGTATGGAAAAATCCCCGTTGGTATCCAATTGTATGGTGTCAGACAATAATGGTTTATCAGCATTGCTCCAATAACCAGGTCTCGGATTCCGGCGAGTCACCGTATATGCCAATGGCACATCCTGCACCATCATGCCATTGAAGGCCTTGACATTTCCTTTCAACACAACCTTGTCACCCAGCCGATAAGCTTCCGAAACCGGAGTGAAGGCAATCTCGAACGTAGGTCGCTTGTACTCCTCTACCCTAAAAGTGACGGTAGATTGAGGCTCTTTGGTTCGTATGCTGAACATGCCATTCAGGCAAGCTGCCGGAAGTACAAACTCCGTAGCAAAAGAGCCGAAATCATTGGTCCGCCCCTTCCTGGTGGCAAGTTCCTTGCGGTTGGCATCCAACAAGACAAGCTCATAATCAACTCCTTGTAGTACCTGGGCGCTATCACTATTCTGCTTGTAAGCTATCCCTTTTACATGAACGGTCTGCCCGGGACGATAAAGCGAACGGTCTGTCAGCAATGCCATCTGCCTCCAATCTGTATCCTTAATACCGTAATAAGGATGATTCATATAAACGTTCTGCGGCATCATGGCTGTGTCTCTGCCTTTACGCGCCACATAACTTCGGATTTCACTCTGCCAGGGTAATACAGCTTCCCCCCCGGCATCAGTCAGTACCTCTGCCATCGCTTTTCTATTCTTCTCATCATAAGAAGAGTAGAAACTCACCTTGGCACCAGCAATCGGCTGTCCACTACGGGCATCCAATGTAGCCACTTCCATACGGTTGTCACCCAAATCCAATGTCAGTACCTTGAAGCGGGTAGATACCAGAAATTTATCATCTGTACGGGCCGTTTCAGTATCAGGTACTATTTGAAGAATATAGACTCCCGTTTCCCGAGGAATCATGAACTTAAATACAGTGTCCGAGGCAAGATAAGGGACATCTTCAGGCAATTTATCCTTGCCTGGCAACGGCTTTAAGCCAAAATGCGTGGAAGAAAACTTCCGGGCATACTTTCTATAAGTATCTTTATTTATACCATGGTCCATCCAAGGTACTTCACTTAAAGTAGTGGTATATAAGTTGAGAGTGAAGCCCTCGACATTACGATAATGCAGCCTCATATTCACCGAATCGCCGGGATAACCGCTTTCATTCATAGTCAGAATGAGTTCAGGCTGTAAAATCTGTTCACGGATATTTTTCAACTCATTGATACGCTTATACGCAGGATAGCGCTTCAAGCCTTCTTCACAGACTTTTAGAGCCTCATCAGCGCGTTTCGGTTCCAAACGGCGCAGGTGGTTGGCTTTATGAATGTAAACCTCGGCACAAACCTCTCGTGAACCGTATTCCTTTATCAATTTATTCAAAACCTCAAGATATTCCCGATTAGCCTTTTCCTGACGCATTCGGAAAGTAGGATAAGGCTGCTGGCTGATACCACCGGTCAACTTCCAGTTCCAATAATCAAGAGAACAGAGCAACATAGCATCTTCCGAACCAGCACGATGGCGATAAGCATTCATCATATCCAGATAAATCCTTTCGATACGGGTCTGTACCAAAGAATCCACGCTGAAACCATCCAGCTGCCGATAAGCATCAACAGCACGGCTTACCAATAGATGGTACATATCGTGCCCATAGAACCGGCTACCGTCTTCCAACACCACAAAAGGCACATATTGTTCTGCAGATGTATTGAGCAAGCGGATGGAATCCTGCAAGGATGCACGGTTACACCTATCTATTTTATCCACAAACTGGCTGATACTCCACTCACGGATATCTTCTGGAACCTCGTCAACAGTCAGTAAAGTACGTGACAGCAAGACACGGCGATTCTTCCGCATCAAGTCAGCATATTCATATGCCAACAAAGAGTGTAGAATAGCCTTGTTCACCGGATTCCTCTCCGATTGTGCCCAAGATTCCATATATTTCAGACTGGAGTAAAGGCTGTCCGGAGTCAGCCCCTCTTGATAAGTCTCCCTACAAATGTAGGCTTTCAACATTTGCGGAGCATTCTGCTCTTGCCGACCTTTCCGATAGATTTCATCAGCCAGTTTTATCACTGTTTGAGGCAGGCTTTTCTTTTGAGCCTGCTCCACCTGCTTCCACAACTTATCGTACGTCTGCGCATACAATGCCGAAGCCCCAAATGTAACCAGCAGCAACAATATGCTACAAATTCTTTGAATTACTCTCATAATTATTCGTTTGTTAGTCTTTGTATTAATAACAAAGGAAGTGAATAAAGTTCAAACAAATGTACTTTTGGACATAAAAAATCTTATTCTACTCCTACAAAAAAACAAGGGATATGTTTGCAAACATATCCCTTGTGCTATACTTAAATGTTAGTGTACTCACATTTGGAGGCTATAATATCTCATTGCCTCCATCCAATTCTTACCAGCTGCGGCAAGAATGTGCTTAAATGAATTTGCAATCTTCTTTTTCATAATCTTAAAAAATTAAACTAATACCTGAAAACTAAAATTCAATACTTCACGAAAGGGGGGGGAATGCTTAAAGCATTACGTAACCCCAAATGTTCTTATCGGCTTCGCCGACATGCTTAAAAAAACTCTTTAACATTTTCATTTTGTTATCCTCCTAAAATCAATCTTGTTATCCTTAAAAAATCTACTAGTTTTCTATTGTTTTCATGTTTTACAACACAAAAATAGAGCCTTTGTTCAAGACAACAAGCAAAAAACGGATAGAAAACATGTTTTATAACACATTTCTTGACTTAGGTCAATTTTTAGGGAGAAAGTGCAAGGATATTGACATACCATTGTAATAAGTCTGGGACATTCTGGCAGAAAGAGGACAAACTGTCACAGACAAAAAAGGCAGGATACTTAATAAAGCACCCTGCCCCTATTCATTACACAAAGTATTCTCTACTTTTCAGGAGTCTGCTCCAATGTAGCCACCAAGAAATCATAGAACTTGGAAACAGTAGGAATTAACGCACGCTCGTCCGGTGAATGCGGAGAACGCAAAGTGGGACCGAAAGAAATCATATCGAGTCCTGGACAATTGGCACCAATAATACCGCATTCCAGACCTGCGTGAATAACCTTCACGGCAGGTTCCACACCAAACTGCTGCTTATAGGACAGCTTCATGGCATGCAGTATGGGAGAATCCACATTGGGTTGCCATCCGGAATAGCCACCACTCAACTCCACCTTCATACCTGCCATAGCGAAACAAGCTGTCAGGCTGTCTGCCAGGAAATCCTTCATCGTATCGCAAGAACTACGCGCCAAAATACGAACTTCGGCCTTACCATCTGCAATGATTACGATAGCCAAATTAGAGGAGGTTTCTACAGTATCGGGAACAGTAGGAATCATACGCATCACACCATTCTGGCAAGCCATCAACACGTTAATCATATTATCCTGGATTTCTGAGGGAACAACGGCAGCGGGTAGAGTCACCTCTTCTACACTCAGGGTAATACCACTTTCAATCGGAGCATATTCGTCATTCAGTTGTGTCTCGTATTCCTTCATATAATCTTCCAAACCGTCCATATCCTCAGGATTGAACACCAATACCGCATGTGCTTCGCGGGGGATAGCATTACGCATATTACCACCTTCAAAACTTGCCAGCTGGGAGTCAAACTCAATCAGCAAATCATGTACGATGTGTGCCAGCAATTTATTGGCATTACCGCGCCCTTCATTGATTTCCAAACCGGAATGACCGCCACGCAAACCTTTCAACGTAATTTTACGAGCAACGAAATCGACCATAGGCATCTCCTCCTTATATTCCAAAGTAGCAGTAATATCAAGACCACCGGCACAGCCGATATAGAGTTCTCCTTCGTCCTCAGAGTCAAGGTTCAGCAGAATTTCCCCTTGCATAGTTCCCGGTTTCAAGCCGAATGCACCATACATTCCCGTTTCTTCATCCTTAGTAATCAGAGCTTCCAATGGACCATGCTTCAAGTTATTATCTTCAAGTACCGCCATAATGGCAGCCACTCCCAAACCATTATCTGCCCCCAGCGTGGTTCCTTTGGCTTTCACCCAATCACCGTCAACATAGGTTTCAATGGGATCTGTTGTAAAATCGTGGATAGTATCGTTGTTCTTCTGGGGCACCATGTCCATATGCGCCTGAAGGATGACGCCCTTGCGGTTTTCCATACCCGGAGTGGCAGGCTTACGAATAATAACATTGCCGACCTCGTCGACAAATGATTCCAACCCCAAGCCTTTTCCAAAATCAATAAGGAATTTGGTAATCTTCTCCATATGTCCTGACGGACGGGGAATCTGGGTCAGTGAATAAAAGTGCTTCCATACATTCTGTGGAGCTAACTGTAAGATTGTACTCATAATTCTAAAAAGTTAGTTTTCGCAAATATAACGGTTTATTCTCGGAAAGTACAATAAACCGGGATTTTTCTAAAGTACTAAATCATCGGCTATCTTAAATATGGCTTTTACATCATTTAGGAATTTCTCCCGCTTCCATATACAAGCAACAATATCGTTTAAAGAAACCAATCTTCCAACAACCTTTACGACTCCAGTACATATAAGGAAATGCCGAAGTTATTGCAAAGAAGTATTACAGTACTTTTAAAGGAGTACTACAGTGGTTCTCTATAAATAACTGTTTCTGTCCTCTAACATAAGAAATAACAATATAGGAACCCACCACAAGAAACGTCTATTTCTTTGTCCTATTCGCCAACACCAGGTGCAACGACCCGTAGATGCCCAGCACTATCACCAGCAACGTCTGTATGCCATGCACTATCAGCGCAAAGATACCCGCATCCGTAGCATTTACCCCATAAAGCATCATCATAGTGATGACAGCAAAGTGCCAGGGACCTGCCCCGTTGGGCGTAGGAACAATGACTGCAAACGTTCCTCCGACAAACATCACCATTCCGGCAAGGAAACTAAGGTGCTCTGTAAACTGGAAGCAATAGAAAGTTATATAGAAATGATAAAAATAGCATAGCCAAATAAGTAAAGTGTAAAGAACAAACAAAGGCACATTCTTCACATTCTTAAGCGACATCACACCTTCCCATATATTCAAGACTACCCCCTTCACCTTTTCAAAAAAAGAGAGCATACGCAACAGAAAATAGAGAAGTACCAGAACACCAATAATAGAAAAAAGAGCCACATAAAACCAAGGAGAAGTCACAAGATGCATCAGTGATGGAATCTTGGTGCCCGTCTCCTCAAAAAAACGGAAAAAAACGGGCATCTGCACCAAAAAAGTAATCCCCGTAATCAGCAGAATGCAAAGCGTATCTACCAACCGCTCTGTCACCACCGTCCCCAAGGACTTCGCAAAGGAAACATTATCATATTTGGCAAGTACTCCACAACGTGAAACCTCTCCCACACGGGGCAGTACCAGATTGGTGGCATAAGATACGAAAATGGCATCGACGCAATCGCTTGTTTTGGGATGAGCATCCAGAGGCTCCAAAGTCTGCTTCCAACGCCAGCCTCGCAACACATGGCTCATCACACCGAAGAACAAGGACAACAACATCCACCACCAGTTCGTCTGATGAAGTAGAACTTCTTCTGCCTTTGAAAAGTCAAAATCACGATATACCCAATAGAAGATAAAACCACCCAATAAAATGGGTAAGATGATTTTCAACGTCTTTTTTAGCAGCTTATTCATACGATATTCCCAAATTCTTCATTCTTCATTCTTCATTCTTCATTGAAAAGAACTACCTTTGCTCCGTGT
>OGZC01001696.1_pt1 | contig 11552 bp, 7 predicted proteins | sample 1576751 | NCBI WGS metagenome assembly OGZC01 (sample SAMEA3541486, study PRJEB24748) | human gut metagenome | biome: human gut; feature: human-associated habitat; material: faeces | place: China | collected 2012
CCCTGCGTTTTATCGTCAAAATTTACACCTTTTGGAATGTGGCGGCGTACTAATTTGTTTTGGTTCTCGTTGCTGCCACGTTCCCAACTGCTATATGGGTGGCAGTAATAAACCTTTGTTCTATTCTTTTTGTTTCTCTTTGATCTTTCCATTCCTTGCCAATCTGCAAACTCTGATCCATTATCAACCGTTATAGTTTTAAAAATCTTTCTGAAAATTTTACTTCGCTCGTTTGTTTCACAATTGAGAAGTTTTCTGAAATCACCTTGCGCAATCATTGCAATTTGCGAAAATTGATTTTTATTAATGCCGATTATCTCCTCAACCTTAGCACTAACCTCTTTGATTTTCGTTATAACTGAGCCATCCGGCATAACAAGCTCGGCATTGGCGCTTTGCTTGGTAAAGCCCTCTCCCCTTTTATTCGGTCTGGGATATTCCGGATTGCGGTTAATTTTATAAATTTCGTTATTATATTCAAATTCAAGCTCTACAAAGGTTGGTGTATCTGCACTTGCATATTTTGAGCGAAGAGTAGTATTTTCCCTGTAATTTCCGCTTGCCTCGCCGTAAAGCGCATAAGAAATCGCATCAAAAACAGTCGTTTTGCCTGCGCCCGTATCGCCCGTGATAAGATATATTCCGCTCTTTCCGAGTTTTTGCATATCAAGGGTGACTTCACCTGCATACGGGCCAAATGCCGACATTGTAATTTTTAATGGTCTCATTGCTCTGCCTCCCAAACATTTTCAATAACGCCTTGCAAAAACTCGCTTTGTTCCTTGCTCATATCACTGCCGTTTTGCTTAAAATAAAGTTCGCCGAAAATTTCCGTCGGTGATTTTTCCTTAACATTTTCCACACTTTCAACTGTAAGTGCACTTCTCGTTCGGGTGTTGTTATAATCAAGCTTCATAATATTTGTATAAACGCACCTAAGCTTTGAAAGTGCGTCAACAACATCGTTTTCGTCAGTCAAAGTGATATGATAATAGTCCTCTTTGTGATTTAATTTTTCATAATAATCTTTACTCATAAGTTCGTCATAGCTGCCTTCAATTTCAACCAAATCACGCTTGGGAATAAGCGGAATAAGCTTTATTTGAACATTCCCCTTTTCGCCCATTTCAACAACCGTAACGCTTTTCTTATGCCTACATTCCGAAAATGAATATTTAAGCGGAGTACCCGAATATCTGACAGTATCTCTTATAAGCTTTTGCGGCGAATGAATATGTCCGAGTGCAACATAATCGAATTTATCATAAACTGCGACATCAACATTATCCGTACCGCCTAAACTGATTTCTTCGCTGTCGCACTTGATTGCGCCCGTAACAAATTGATGAGAGATAATAATATTTCTCTTGCTTTCGTCAACGTCCATTTTGGAAATTGCCGCAGCAATTGCATCGGTGTATCCGTTTATTTCCTCATCAGGAAACGCCTGCCTGACATTAACAGGTTTAATAAACGGAAGCATAAATATATTCACTTCTCCCCACTCGTCTTTAAGCGTATGCTTTTGAATAGTGCCGTCATAAACGGGAGATATAAAAATATTTGCCCTTTCCATAATTCTTGAGCCGAATGCAAGTCGCTCGGCGCTGTCGTGATTGCCACTGATAATAAAGGCTGAAAGAGGCATATCGGAAAGCCTGAAAATAAACTCATCAAGCATTTTGACCGCCTCGCCGGACGGTTGAGATTTATCGTAAACATCGCCTGCGATAAGCACTGCGTCAGGCTTTTCCTGCTCGATTATTTCAAGAATTTTAAGTAAAATATATCTTTGCTCCTCAAGCATTGAAAACTCGTTTACTCGCTTGCCGATATGCAAATCCGAAAGATGAATAAATTTCATATCATTACCCCGTTTAAATTGATAATTTAATTATATATCAAATCAATATAAAAGTCGAACATAATTTTTAAACCGACGATATTCACTTTTTATAGTACAAAATAATAAAAAATGTAAATACGCTTGCAATAATATATAAAAATAAGTATTATATAACAAATGACACAAAATTCACTTTTTTAAAGGAGAATGGCTATGAATACATTTCTTTTTGAAAATGAAGAAGAAAAAAAGTATGCTCTTGCCTGCCTTGCATTCTCTAAATCACTCAATCTGATTGATGACGACAGCCTTGAGGGAGTAAAAAAGAGATGCGACGCTGAAAACGAAAAAAGAAAAGCACAGCTTGAAAACGGTGAAACCGTATACGGTCTTACTCATTTTTCATATCCGGCTTTTCTTAATTTTGAGCTTACAAGATTAAAGCTTGACTTTGTAGGCGAAAGCGAAAAGGTAAAAAAGGCATATAATTTTACTGAAATCACAAGAAAGCAAATGAAGGCTTATTATAAGGAAAACAAGGACCTTTTCACAAGGTACAACAACGACCGATTTTTCTTTTTTGAAGTTAAAACGGTTATTTATAAAAAGATAAGGGAGGCGCAGTACGATGAAGAAATCAACAACATACTTTGTAAGCTCGCTTAACGGCAATGACGAAAATGACGGTTTAAGCGAAAGCACTGCGTTTAAAAGCCTTAATAAAATTAACGAGATTGAGCTTGCGCCCGGTGACAAGGTATTCCTTTTAAAAGGTTCTGTTTTTGAAAATGAATTTTTACATTTGAAAAACTGCGGCGATATAAACGGAGATATGATTGAAATTACGTCATACGGCGATAACGGCGATTTGCCGATAATCAACACTAACGGCAAAGGCGTTTGGTATCAGGACTATGGCAATGAACTCGACTTTGGCGGTCACGTATATAAAGGCAACGTTTCTTCCGCAATTCTTCTTTATGACGTCGAAAATATACTTATTAAAGATATTGAAATAACAAATAAAGAAAAATTCAAGGATATGGAAAGCTACTGTGCCGCAGACAAGATGGACAGAACAGGCGTTGCCGCAGTTGCAAAAAACAGAGGCACGCTTCATTCAATCACACTCGATAACCTTTTTATCCACGATATAAACGGCAATGTTTACAACAAGCATATGAACAACGGCGGTATTTATATGACCTGCTTTAAGCCTGATGATGAAGAAAAAACAGGCGTTGCAAGATATAACGGAGTAACAGTCGAAAACTGCTTTGTTAAAAATGTCAGCCGTTGGGGCATTGCAGTCGGCTATTCATACCGCCACAAGGATTTTGCAACCAAAGAGCTTAGTGAGGAAACATTCAAGAAATACGGCAATGAAAACATTACACTTAAAAACAACTATGTTAAATTTGCCGGCGGTGATGCTATAACTCCTATGTACGCTTTAAATCCTTTAGTTGAGCATAATGTTGCGGACTCCTGTGCAACTGAAATGAACGACAGATATTATAAATATCCAAAAAAGCGTGCAGGCAAGGTTGCCGCAGCGATTTGGCCGTGGAAATGCAAGAATGCACTTTTAAGATATAATGACGTTGTTGATACAAAGCTTAATCAAGACGGTATGGCTTATGATGCAGACTCAGGTGACGGCACAAAATATGAATACAACTACTCAAGGCTTAACGAAGGCGGCTGTATGATGTTTTGCTTGCAGGAGGCAGTACACAACACATTTGAAAACAATTTAAGCTTCGATGACTTAAGCGGAACAATGACACCGGCAAGCAATCCCGACGCTTATGTTGCAAACAATACATTTTATGTAAGAGAGGGCGTTCCTTTTGTAAGAAAGAGAATGCACGGCAAAATGACACTTAAAAACAATAAAATAATCAAAATCAAAAAATAACAATTCGGAGGTAAAATATGGCAAAAAGCAAAGGCAGAGTAACAATTCCGACAGATATGGACGTTGTCAAAGAAACTCTTGAAATAATGAACGAATGGGGTGCAGACGCAATACGCGACTGCGACGGAACCGAATTTCCGCAAGAACTTCGTGACACAGGAGCAAAGGTTTATGCAACCTATTACACAACAAGAAAGGACAACGCTTGGGCAAAGGCAAATCCCGATGAAATTCAGCAGATGTATATTATGACTAAATTTCACACTGCCACAAGCGACACCCTTTCAATTCATCTTATGGATAATCTTTATCCTGATATGCTTAAAGTAAATAACCGTGACGATATCACAAGATGGTGGGAGGTTATTGACAGAACTACGGGTGAGGTAGTTGCACCGACTTCTTGGGATTATGACGAGAAAAGCGGCAACGTTACTATTAATAACTGTACTCCTTTCCATGAATATACGGTTAGTTTTCTTGCTTACATTATGTGGGACCCGGTACATATGTATAATGCGGTGGTAAATAAATGGAACGTTGAGCCGCAGATAACATTTGACGTTCGTCAGCCGAAAACAAGAGCGCATTCACTTGAAAGGCTGCGCAAATTCCTTGACACCCATGAGTATGTTGACGTTGTAAGATTTACAACATTTTTCCATCAGTTCACATTGATTTTTGATGAGCTTGCAAGGGAGAAGTTTGTTGATTGGTTCGGCTACAGCGCATCGGTAAGCCCATATATTCTTGAACAGTTTGAGAAAGAGGTCGGCTATAAATTCCGTCCCGAGTTTATCATCGACCAAGGATATATGAACAATACATACAGAATTCCTTCAAAGGAATTTAAAGATTTTCAGGCTTTCCAAAGAAGAGAAGTTGCCGCACTTGCCAAGGAAATGGTTGACATTGTTCACGAATACGGCAAGGAAGCTATGATGTTTATGGGCGACCATTGGATTGGAATGGAGCCGTTTATGGACGAGTTTGCCTCAATCGGACTTGATGCTGTTGTAGGCAGTGTCGGCAACGGCGCAACGCTTCGTCTTTTCAGCGATATTAAAAATGTTAAATACACAGAAGGCAGATTTTTACCTTACTTCTTCCCTGACGTTTTCTGCGAAGGCGGCGACCCTATCAAGGAGGCAAAGGTCAATTGGGTAACTGCAAGACGTGCTATTTTAAGAAGCCCTATTCAGCGTATCGGATACGGCGGATATCTTAAACTTGCGCTTCAGTTCCCCGATTTCGTTGAATATATCAAATCTGTTTGTGATGAATTCAGAACTCTTTATGACAACATTCAGGGCGTTACTCCTTATTGTGTAAAGAAAGTTGCAGTCCTCAACTGCTGGGGCAAAATGCGTGCTTGGTCTAACCATATGGTGCACCACGGTCTTTATTACAGGCAAAACTATTCATACTTTGGTGTCATTGAGGCATTGAGCGGTGCTCCGTTTGACGTTTCATTCATCAGCTTTGACGATATTAAAAAAGACAAAAATTTGCTTGATAATTTCGACGTTATCATCAATGTCGGCGATGCAGATACAGCGCAAGGCGGAGGAGAATATTGGGCAGACGAGGAAATCATCACCGCAGTCAAAAAATTTGTTTATAATGGCGGCGGCTTTATCGGTGTAGGCGAGCCGGCTGCTCATCAATGGCAGGGCAAGTTCTTCCAGCTTGACGATATTTTGGGCGTTGAAAGAGAAAACGGACTTACTCTCAACACCCGTCGCTACAACACTGAGGAACACCGCAACCACTTTATTCTTGAGGATACAAACGGCGGCAACGTCGATTTCGGCGAGGGTAAGAAAAATATTGTTGCTCTTGAAGGAACAACAGTTCTTGTTCAAAATGCCACAGAGCTTCCGTTTGCAGTTCGTCACGCAGAAGAGGTTCAAATGGCAGTTAAGCAATTCGGCAAAGGCAGAGGCGTTTACATTAGTGGTCTTCCTTACAGCTTTGAAAACAGCCGTGTGCTTTACAGGGCGGTTCTTTGGAGTGCAAATTCTGAAAACGAGCTTCACAAGTGGTATTCAACAAACTACAATGTTGAGGTTCACGCTTATGTTAAAAACGGCAAATATTGCGTAGTAAACAACACTTACGAGCCGCAGGATACAACAGTTTATATCGGCGACGGCTCATCATTTGACCTTCATTTAAATTCAAACGAAATCAAGTGGTACGAAATATAATAAGACGTAAAAAAACAGCTTTAGCTCTTAAGCATCAAAAAAAGGATTAGACATTCGTAAAACAATACGAATATCTAATCCTTAATTTTTATTGAAATATTAAGATTTATTCATTAACGATAGTTTTTTCAGTTTCTTCAACCTCACTGCCCTTTTTGCTTCTTACATAACTCTTAAACGAATTAACGGCAATAATAAGAGCAAGTGTTATAAGCAATACTGCAACCACAAGCTGAATTACACTTGCAAAAATTTCCTGTCCAGCAACAAGTGATTTAACAAGGCCTACTACACGCTGAATAAGAGCGGTAAATGTTACGCAAAGCATAATAATCATAGGCGGGAAAAGCATTTTATTGCTTCTGCCTGTTACCTTAAGGAATACGCAAAGAGTGATAAGAACAAGTGCACTCAAAAGCTGGTTAGCCGAACCGAAAAGCGGCCAAATTGTTTGATAACCAATCTTTGTAAGAACAAAGCCGCAAGCAAGAGTAAAGATTGTTGAAAAATATGTGTTGCACAAAAGTTTTCTCCAAGGCTTTGCGTTTTTCATATCGTCAACGCTAAACAATTCCTGGAAACTCATTCTGCCTATACGTGCAACCGCATCAAGAGTTGTAAGTGCAAGAGCAGAAACACACATTGTCATAAATACTGTTGAGAAATGAACCGAAAGTCCCATCTTTTCAAAGAAACCTGCAACACCTCTTGAAAAGATTTGGAAAGGAGTACCCTCGGCAGGGATACCATTTTTAGCGGCAGCGCCTGCAACGCAAAGTGCAAGAACAGCAAGCACACTTTCAAGAATCATTGCGCCGTAGCCGACCTTAAGCATATCCTTTTCATTAGCAATTGTTTTAGACGAAGTACCGGATGAAACAAGTGAATGAAATCCTGATACGGCACCGCAGGCAACTGTTACAAACAAAATAGGAAACATTGTGCCGAGTTGCTCATTTTTAAAGCCTGTAAATACAGGTAAATTCATTGTCGGATGACCGATGATAAGACCTAACGCAGCACCTGCAATCATACAAACAAACATAATAGTTGTCATATAGTCACGAGGCTGTTTCATAAGCCAAATCGGCATAATTGCAGCAATAAAAATATATGCAAATACAATATAACTCCAGCCGTCTTTGCCAAGAATGATAGGCACTTTCATTCCTATTGCAAACGAAACTACAATAAATACAACGCCTAATACAAATTCTTTCCAGCCTGAGAAATTAAACTTCTTTTGAATAAGACCGAAAACAACTGCAAAAAGCATAAACATAATCGATACCATACCTGCCGAGCCGTTTGTTGAAGCGGTTGCAAGCTTTGCGCCCGAGACAGCGTCAAATGAAGTGAATGTGCCCGAAACCATATCGGCAAATACTGCGATAATCAAAAGTGAGAAAAGCCAACAGAAAAGAAGGAATAGTTTTCTGCCAAGCTTACCGATATACTTTTCAATAAGCATACCCATTGATTTACCCTGATTTTTAACTGATGCGTAAAGTGCACCGAAATCTGTTACAGCACCGAAGAATACGCCGCCGATAAGAATCCAAAGCAAAACAGGAAGCCAACCGAACACAGCCGCCTGAATAGCACCTGTTACAGGGCCGGCACCGGCAATAGACGAAAACTGATGTGAAAATACCGTCCAACCGTTAGTCGGAACATAGTCCTTTCCGTCATTATACTTTACGGCAGGAGTTTCGGCTTTAGGGTCAATACCCCATTTTTTAGCAATATGTCTGCCGTACAAGACATAGCCTAAACCGAGAACAACAACAGCAATTAAAACAATTACAAGCGTGTTCATAAATACATCTTCTTTCTTTATTATATTAGCAGTCAAGATGCCCAACAAAAAATAAACCTCCGCCAAGCAAAAACCGTTTCCGATTTTTTGCAAAGGCGAAGGCATAAACTTCTTATTTTCTTGCGCTTTCGTGTTACCACTTTGCTTGCCGACAAAAAGTCGACCGCTCAACCGTCGTCAAATATCAAAGATATTAACAGCGACTCATATAACGGTGAGAACCGGTTTCAGTTACTCGTTTTCTTTCGCTGAAACTGCTTGCAGGTGAGGGCAAAACGTTCCTTGTTGCTGTCTTGCACAACCGACAGCTTTCTGTAAACGGTGTACGCAAAGTCATTTCCTGTTCATTGCATTTGACTGTTTAATTTATGAACTAATGGTAATACCAAAATTTTAATTTGTCAAATGCTTTACGTTAATTTTGTCAACTTGAACAAATAGCAACTTTTATAAAAGTCCTCGTTTGTATATTTTTGAACATTTTGTAAACGAATAATAAACACATAATATACACAAGTCGATTTTATTTTACATTGAATTACGCATTGAAAGATTTATTTTATCGGTAATCATTGCTATAAATTCCGAATTTGTCGGCTTGCCACGTTCCGACTGAATTGTATAACCGAAGTATGATGACAAAACATCAACATCGCCTCTGTCCCAAGCAACCTCAATTGCATGGCGAATTGCTCTTTCAACACGTGAGGAAGTTGTTTTATATTTCTTTGCTACGCTTGGATAAAGTATTTTAGTAACAGATGAAAGCATTTCGCTGTCGTCAAGGCAATATTTTATAGCCGTTCTCAAATAATGATAGCCTTTGATATGTGCCGGCACGCCGATTTGCCTCATAATATCTGAAATCACAACATCCATATCCTGTTCAAACATCGCTCTGCCCTTTTGAATTTCAGCCTTATGCTCATTCTTCCATGCAGTTAAACGAGTAATTCTTTTCGCAACCTGAGCAGGCGAAATCGGCTTTATAAAGAAATAATCTGCTCCCAAAGACATTGTCTGTTTTTCAAGTTCTTCACTACTGATTGTTGACAAAACAGCAATTATCGGCTTTTCAACAGTATGGGTTTGATAGTACTCAAGCACATCGACTGCGTCTTCATTAGTCATAAAAACATCCATCAAAATAACGTCAAACTTCTGCTTTGCTATAGCATCAAACACCTTAGCACCGTCATTTTCCATCGTTGAAACTTCGTAGCCCTGCGTTTCCAACTCTTTTTGACACTGTGTGGCAAATTGACTTGAATTATCTGCAATGAGCACTTTTAATTTCTTTTCCATAATAAAAACTCCCTTTTTTTATTTCTTCCACATTTTATCACAAAACAAATCCAATTTCAATAGTTTTTCTCCACTTTTTGTGATTTTTTTTCACGTTTTTACGACCGATTATTATTCCTTTCAATGTTTTCTTCCTGTTTTCACCCATTTTCGACATTTTTTACATTAATTGTGAAATAAAACACCGTCAAGCAGATCATTGCCGGGGCGGATATCGCCATTACATCCTGGGGCGTGCCGCAGCTGGATAAGGAAATTTTGGACTGCGCACCCAACCTGCGCTTTGTGGCCCACGCCGCAGGCAGCGTGAAGGGTATCGTCAGCGACGAGCTGTATGCCCGCGGCATCCGCGTTGTTAGCAGCGCGCGCATCCTCAGCTACGGTGTGTCGGAAACGGCGCTGGGCCTTACCATCTGCGCCTGCAAAAACGTGTTTGCTTTCAACGAGGAGATCTGCAACGGCGGCTGGGTGGAGGATTACAGCGTCATCACCGAGCTGTTCGACATCACCGTGGGCGTGGTAGGCTGTGGCTTTGCAGGCTCCCACTACATCGAGCTGCTGCAGGCGTTCGGCGTAAATGTGCTGGCCTATGACCCGCTGCTGGACGAAGCCGCCATCGCCGCCATGGGCGCGAAAAAGGCAGATTTGGATACGCTGCTGGCCGAAAGCGATGTGGTCTGTTCCGTGCTCCGCAACTGGGACGCCTTGCCCGGGCTTATCGGCGGCGCACTCTATGCAGGCGAGGAAATGGCCGCCTTCGCCGTAGGCGAACCGCTCGACGATCAGACCATCGTAGTCCACTTTGAAAAGGGCCGCCCCGAGTACCGCGGCGTCTATCAGGCCATCAATTTCTGTTTCGCCAAGTACGCGGCCAAGAACTTCGTGTTCATCAACCGCGAGCAGGACGCCGACGAGGAAGGGCTCCGCCAAGCCAAGGAAAGCTACATGCCGTCCGGCTATCTGAAGAAGAACACCATCAGGATCGTGAAGTAGTACGTTTCACTGGCGAAATACGCACTTTTCAAAACGCGATCCCCCATCAAAAAGGCCGTCCGAAGCATTTCGGGCGGCCTTTTCTATAGAAGCTAGGAACAGGGATTGGAGAGCCGGAAACTCGTGGGGAGCCCCAAAACGTTACTCGCCCCAGACCAGTGCCACCCAGTCGCCGGACTGCACGCGCCGCGCCTTGCCGAGTTCGGCATACGCCGCCTCGACCGCATCGGCCTGCACGTCCAGCAGGCCGGAGAGCACAAGGCACGCGCCCGGCTTCATCCGGGCCATGAGCGCCGGGGCCAGTTCGCGGAGCGGGCCGGCAAGGATGTTGGCGACCACCAGATCGAACTGCTCGCCTTCGCCCGCCTCGGCACTGCCGGGGACGATGCGGAAATCGTCGGCCACCTTGTTGATGACCACGTTCTCGAGGGCGTTGTCCACGGCAACCGGATCGATGTCCGAGCCGAGCCCGGCAAGCCCGTTCAGGCAACAGGCGATGCCGAGGATGCCCGATCCCGTGCCCACGTCGAAGAAACGCTGCCCGGCCTTGAGGCGCCCCGAGGCCAAGAGTTCGGTAATCGCTTCGAGGCACAGCACCGTCGTGTTGTGGTGCCCGGTCCCGAACGCGGATTTCGGCTCGATGATGATGGGCTTGCGGCCTTCCAGCGGCGTGGATTCAAACAGCCACGGCGGAAGCACGATGAACTGTCCGGCGCGGACGGGCGTGAAGAACTCGCGCCACGCCACGGTCCAGTCCTGACGCGGGATGCTGGTCTGTTCGACGTCGAGGCCCGGCAGCCATGCCCGCAGCGCGCTGAGGAGGTTCTCCTGCACGATGGCGTTGTCGCAATGCACGCGGAAACGGGTTTCGCCGGTGGGGAGGCTGTCTTCCTCCCAGCCGTAGGAAATGTTCCGGACCAGAAGCCCGGCGGCGGTATCGTACTGCTCCTCGTCGACCACGATGTCGAGACGGATGAGATCGGGTGTGGCCATGCCGTATCCTTAGAGAATTTCGCGGAGGAACGCCTTGGTGCGCTCGTGCTGCGGGTTGGTGAAGAACTGTTCCGGGGTCCCCTCTTCGAGGATCACGCCGTGGTCCATAAAGATGACGCGGTCGGACACTTCGCGGGCAAAGCCCATTTCGTGCGTGACGCACACCATGGTCATGCCGTCCTTGGCCAGATCCTTCATGCAGCTCAACACTTCGTTGATCATTTCCGGGTCGAGGGCGGAGGTGGGTTCGTCGAACAGCATGGCGCGGGGCTGCATGGCGAGCGAGCGGGCGATGGCGACACGCTGCTGCTGCCCGCCGGAAATCTCGCTCGGGCGCTTGGCGGCCTGACGCGCGATGCCCACGCGGCCGAGCAGTTCCATCGCCAGATCCGTGGCCTCCTTCTTGCCCATGCCCCGGCTGGGATGCGACTCAGGAAATTTATGACCAACGCCGTGAAATGTATA
>OGZC01001697.1_pt1 | contig 11550 bp, 9 predicted proteins | sample 1576751 | NCBI WGS metagenome assembly OGZC01 (sample SAMEA3541486, study PRJEB24748) | human gut metagenome | biome: human gut; feature: human-associated habitat; material: faeces | place: China | collected 2012
CAATGTAACCTGTTAGTTGAAAGGCAAAAAGCATTACCGATTATTTATAAAGGGATAAAAGTGGATGCTGGATATCGATTAGATATAGTAGTAAATAATTGTGTTATAGTAGAATTAAAATCAGTAGAGACGTTACACCCTATTCATACTTCACAATTAATCACCTACTTAAAACTATCTAATATAAAACACGGATTACTTATCAATTTCAATGTAAAGAGTTTAAAAGAAGGTATCAAAAGATATATTGTTTAATTAATAATTAACTCAGTGGAACTCTGTGTTACTCTGTGGTGAAAAAATAAATTATGATACAAGAATACCAACTACGCGTGCTACCCGAAGTAGCCGCCAATGAACAACAATTAAAAGAGTACCTCGTACAGGAAAAAGGACTGAATGTGCGGAATATTAATGCGACACGTATCTTGAAGCGCAGCATTGATGCCCGGCAACGAACCATCTTCGTCAATCTGAATGTACGGGTATATCTGAACGAAATGCCCAAAGACGATGAATACCAGCCTACTATCTATAAGAATGTAGAAGACAAACCACAGGTTATTGTCGTGGGTGCCGGTCCCGGCGGACTGTTTGCTGCGCTGAGACTGATAGAACTGGGACTCCGTCCAATCATCGTAGAGCGTGGAAAGAATGTACGCGACCGAAAAAAAGACTTGGCTCAGATCAGCCGGGAGCATACTGTAAATCCGGAATCCAATTATAGTTTCGGTGAAGGAGGTGCAGGCGCTTATTCGGATGGAAAGCTTTATACCCGTAGCAAAAAACGCGGGAATGTAGACAAGATCCTGAATGTATTCTGCCAGCATGGTGCATCTACTGCTATATTAGTGGATGCACATCCGCATATCGGAACGGATAAACTGCCACGTGTGATAGAGAATATGCGGAATACCATTCTCGAATGTGGCGGAGAAGTGCACTTTGAGACACGTATGGAGGCGCTGATTATCGAAAACGATGAGATAAAAGGTATCGAAACCCATACAGGACAAACAATTCTGGGTCCGGTGATTCTGGCAACAGGACATTCGGCACGGGATGTGTACCGTTGGTTGGCTGCCAATCAAGTGGAGGTTGAAGCTAAAGGTATTGCAGTCGGTGTACGTTTGGAACATCCTTCGGAATTAATCGATCAGATACAATATCATAGCAAGGACGGACGGGGAAAATATCTGCCTGCCGCCGAATATAGTTTTGTGAATCAGGTGGACGGACGAGGGGTATACAGTTTCTGCATGTGCCCGGGTGGTTTCGTGGTACCTGCTGCCAGTGGCCCACAACAGATTGTAGTAAACGGAATGAGTCCCAGTAACCGTGGCTCGCGTTGGAGCAATTCGGGAATGGTCGTAGAGTTAAGGCCGGAAGATCTGGAAGACGAAGGATTGAAGATAGAAAATAGAGGAACAGCTATGCAAGATGATAGTATTACCTATCCCCAACTCAGCATGATGTACTTTCAGGAGGCATTGGAATATAATTGCTGGCAACAAGGCAATATGCGACAAACAGCACCTGCACAACGGATGCAGGACTTTACACGCAAGAAGCTGAGTTATGATCTACCGGAAAGCTCGTATGCTCCAGGATTAATCTCTTCTCCCCTACACTTCTGGATGCCACCGTTCATTACTGAACGACTCAGCAAAGGATTCCAGCAATTTGGACGATACAGTCACGGTTTCCTGACCAATGAAGCAGTAATGATTGGCGTAGAGACACGCACCTCTGCACCCATACGAATCATAAGAGATAGGGAAACTTTGCAACATGTAAGAATTAGAGGATTGTTTCCATGCGGAGAAGGAGCAGGATATGCAGGTGGTATTGTTTCTGCCGGTATTGACGGGGAACGATGCGCGGAAGCGGTAGCCGGTTATTTCAATCTATAAAATTCAAGGAGGGTATATTAACTCATTCAAATATACCCTCCTTGATAATTTATCAGAATTCCTTCTTCAACTGTTCACACCAGTCCGCTATCCGTTTATCCGTCAGCTTCGACTGGTTCTCTATATCAATCACCAGTCCACACCATTTACCATCCCTCAAGGCTCTTGACCGGTTAAATGAATAACCCTCGGCAGACGTAAATCCGACAAGGATAGCCCCTGCCTTTTCAAAGGCATCAGCCAGTATTCCCAGGCCGTCAACAAAATTATCGGGATAACCGATTTGGTCACCAAGTCCGAAGAGAGCAACTTTCTTGTCTTTCAGATCGAGGCTTTCTATCTCCGGTATCATTTCGTCCCAATAGGTAGGCAATTCACCGTCGAACCAGGTGGAAGCACCTACTATCAGATTATCATAAGCCTGGAAATCATTCTGCCAAGCCTTTTCTATCATGATCATTTTTACTTCTTTGTGTCCGAGCTTCTCGCATATCTTCTCTGCAATATGAGAAGTCTTGGCAGCATTCATTGCATAAAATAATCCTATCTCTTTCATAATAACTTATTATTAAATTAATATTCCAGCAGCTTCTTGGCTGCTTCATAAATTCTATCTGCACCCGGCAGAATGGCACGTTCCAGTATCGGATTAAAACCTACAGGAGTAAAGGTAGAGCCTACACGCTGTACCGGTGCATCCAGGTAACGGAACAAGTCTGTACCAATACTGGCTGCTATCTCACCACCGAAGCCACCAAAGACTTTATCTTCATGAACAATCAGGGCTTTACTGGTCTTCTTCACAGACTCATAAATGGTTTCTTTATCCAACGGTATCAAAGAACGGATATCAATCACTTCCACACTCCAGCTACCTTCTTTTTCCAAACGTTCGGCAACATTCAAGCAGAAATGCGTTGTGTTACCATAGGTGATAATACTCAGATCACTGCCCTCACGACGAATGCGCGCTTTCCCAAAAGGAACCTCAAAATCATCAGGGACGATGGTGGCTGCTTCTACGGAATTATACAATGCTTTCGGTTCAATAAACAGCGTAAACCCACGGGAACGTATACTTGTACGGAGCAGTCCGGCAGCATCATCAGCAAAGGATGGACAAACAATCCGTGCTCCGGGCAAAGTAGCCAAAGCGCCCTCCAGATTTTGCGAGTGATAGAGTCCACCACCGATATAACCACCGGAAGCCAGACGCAAAGTTACATTAGGGACGAACTGTCCGTTGCTACGCCAATATTCATGAGTACATTCCACATATTGTTCTACGGCAGGCCAGAAATAGTCGGCAAACTCCGCACCTTCTATCACTACCCGGATTTTAGGATCAAAACGGCTCATACCATTTGCTGTGCCGACAATATAATCTTCGGCAATAGGTGCACTGAATACACGAGCTTCACCAAATTCCTGTTGCATTCCTTTGGTTACATTGAACACGCCCCCTTTATCCCGATTGGCAACATCCTGCCCCCAGATGAAGGTATTAGGATTATGGCGAAACTCTGCTTTCAGCGTTTCATTGATGGCAGTTACAAAGAATTTCTTCTCTCCTTCTGTCTCACGATGTGTTCCATCTTTATATTTTTCCGGTTCGTAAGGTTCCGGCAATACATAATTGAAAATAGTTTTAGGATCGGGATCGGGAGCTGTCAGCGCCTTACGATTGGCAGCAGCCAGGTCCTTCTTTGCTTTCTCCTCTATTTCTTTCAGCTCTTCTTCGGTGAGACGCTTGTAACGCAACAGCATCCGGCGGAACTTCAGCAACGGATCAGCTTCTTTCACATAAGCCAGTTCATTTTCATCCCTGTACAAAGTATCTTTGTCAGAGTTGGAATGGGAACCGATACGGACACAATTGGCATGTACGATTACCGGATTCCGGTTCAACAATGCATACTCACGAGCCTCAGTCATGGCATTCATGGAGTCGAACACATCTTTTCCATTACAATGGATAATCTTCAGATTCTTGAATCCAGAGAAGTTATCCGCCACTTTACGGGCTGCCGTCTGGTCTTTCTTCGGAACAGATATACCATATCCATTATCCTGCCATACAAAAATAACGGGCAGGCGTTCAAGGCTGGCACCATTGACAGCTTCGTAGACAAAGCCCTCGGATGAAGCAGATTCGCCGTGTGAAGTAATAACGACTCCTTTATGGTCATAATATACCATTGCACGTGCCACACCGGCTGCATGAAGATCATGCGTACCTGTAGCCGAGGATATATTCTCAATATGCCATTCGGGTTTGGCAAAGTGATTGGACATATGGCGTCCGCCACTTCCCGGATCAGTAGCTTTGGAGATACCATTCAGTATAAGTTCTTCTGCCGTCATTCCGGCGGAAAGGGCAGTCAGCATATCACGGTAGTAAGGGAAAAGAAAGTCTTCTCCTTTGGTAAATACCTGTCCGATGGCCAACTGTATCCCGTCATGTCCGGCATACGGAGCGTGAAAGGACCAGCCAAGAGACTGCAACAGGTAAGCGGGCGCCTTTTCATCAAGCGCACGCCCCAGCGTCATCAGGTAATACCATTTCTTCAGCAGTTCCACATCTGTGGTTTTTATATTGTACTTTTTCATACTTATCAAGGTATTAAGTTATTCTTTCCAGTTTTCCAGATAATCTTTAATAAAATAGAGGAAGTTGCCACCTAATGAACCATCCACGACTCTATGGTCATAAGAGAGGGACAGATACATCTTATGACGGATGGCAATCACATCCCCTTCCGGAGTCTCTATTACGGCAGGCTTCTTCTCAATGTATCCTACTCCCAGGATAGCTACCTGAGGCTGATTGATGATAGGTGTACCGAACAAAGACTTGAATGTACCGAAGTTCGTAATCGTAAAAGTGCCACCGGAAATATCATCGGGCATCAGCTTATTATCACGAGCCTTGAGTGCCAGTGAATCAATGGCTACGGCAAGTCCGTTCAGATTCAGACGATCGGCATCACGAACCACCGGAACAATCAGATTGCCATCATTCAGAGAAACGGCAATACCGACATTGATATGTTTCTTGAACAGGATATTATATCCCTCTACCGATACATTCACTTGCGGGTAAGCAGCCAGCGCCTTCGCCACAGCTTCTGTGATGGCAGGCATATACGTAAGTTTCACTCCCTCACGACGGAAGAAAGCATCTTTATTCTTATCACGCCACTTCACAAGTTTCGTTACATCCACTTCCACAACATTGGTTACGTGCGGGGAAGTATGTTTAGACATTACCATGTGGTCGGCTATCACCTTGCGTACACGATCCATCTCTTTTACTTCGACACCTTCTGCTGAGAATGTGCCGGAAGCTGGTGTAGTACGTTGTACTTCAGGAGTTGCAGCAGGTTTAGCAGACGACTGGGCAGGTGCTGTAGTTACCGGTTGCGGTGCAACGCTTGCAACAGGTTGCGGACTTGGTTTAACAGCAGGTTGTGCCGTGATGGTACCACCACTTTGTTTCCGGACAATGTAACTCTTGATGTCCTTCTTGCTCACCCGTCCCTGATATCCGGTACCCGGAATAGTATCCAGTTCTTTAGGCTGAATGCCGGCCTCACGAGCCAACTGAAGAACTACAGGCGAATACCAACGCTCTTCTTCCGATTTTACAGCCTTGACTTGAGGAGTTTCCTCGGAGGCAGCCTTAGAAACAACCGCAACACTCTCATCAGTAGCGGAACTTTGGAGAGCCTCTACGCTATCCTCATCCTCGGAGTTTTCACCTCCTATATCGACAATAGCCACCACCGTACCCACAGCTACGGTATCTCCTTCCTTAAATAAAATTTCCACGACTTTACCTTCTACCGGAGATGGTATTTCGGCACTAACCTTAGCGGTATTTACTTCAAACAATACATCATCTTCCTTGATGATGTCTCCTACTTGTACCGACCATGAGATGATGGTACCTTCGGTTATACTTTCACCCAATTTGGGCATCTTTATTTCAAATCTTGACATATAGTTAAGTTTTAGGTTCTCGGTTTATTATATATACAACAAACAACTGAGTAGTAAGTTTTTAACTTAAGTAAAAGTTAATGCGGATTTATGATATATCCACTCTTTGCAAGCATACTTTTCCGCTTTCAACCGTTCGATGGCTTCCATATCTCCGGCAGAGAAGCGGTAAATCCGGTTATCATCATCATCCACAAAGGAGTGAAAGAGCAAATGCATGAAACGCTTGATGTCCATAGGCTCCAACAAAAACTCTTTTATATTAGCAACTTCACTCCGTACGGAAGGTACTGCACGCATAGTACGAGAGCCCGGTAAACGGCTTTCCGCATCCGGATCGCCATTCAATGCCGCATTCAACGCATCCAGATCAGTGGAAAACAACAAAGTACAATGATACATCACACGGTCTTTATGTATGCACTGCGCACTACCTGATATTTTCCGTTCATCCACATAAATGCCCAGACGCTGGTCAGCATAAGCTGAGATGCCTACCTTTTCGAGGAAATCGACGACCTGTTGCAGGTAATATACAAAGTCCGGCTGTTTTACAGTTTCAATAAAACTCAGGTTAATGTTTCCCCGGTCATGATATACAGCACCTCCACCGGAGAAACGGCGTGCCAGGGTTATCCCCTTTTCATCCAGAAACCTCTCGTCCGCTTCCGCCGCCACACTCTGATGTTTCCCTATCACTACGGAAGGTTCCGACTGCCAAAGCATAAAGAAGTAACCTCGCTTCTGCTTCAACAAATATTCTTCTGCTGCCAGATTAAAATAAATATCCGTACAGCGATTATCAATACAGAACATTACGCAAACAAAGTTTCATGGAAGATTTCACCGACCGTCGGATGCGGAAAAACAGTCTTTTGAAACTCTTCCACCGTATATCCGTGCTGCACGGCAAGTCCGGCAAGAACAATCAATTCGGAAACAGGGTTTCCCAGCATATGGCAGCCTATCACCCGATCATCATCGTCCAATATCAACTTACAAAGCCCGTTCACCAATTCATTCTCGGCTACAAAACGACCGGAATAGGCCATCGGTAGCTTCTGTACATGATAACTGATACCGGATGCTTTCAGTTCTTCCTCAGTCTTACCCACTCCCGCTACTTCGGGATTGGTATACACCACACCGGGTACACAATCGTAATTCATACGGTCTTCTACTCCCAGGATATGATTGACAGCAACTTCACTTTCACGAATGGCAGTATGTGCCAGCATAGAGTGTCCGGTAATATCACCACAGGCATAAACACGAGGATGGGAAGTCTGCATATGTTCATCCACCTTCACACCGTTGCGCAGCAGTTCAATGTTCAGTTTATCCAAACCGACCTGGGACAAGTTAGCTTTCCTACCCACACTGACGAGTACCTTTTCGGCTTCGATACGTGCAGTCTTACCTTCTTTTTCAATAGTGACACCCTCTTTACCGACTTCAAATACTTTGGCATTCAAATGGAAATTAACCCCACGCTTCTGGTATTCCGAACGCAGCATGCCACTGGTTTCCTTATCCATGGCGCCCAATACTTCGGGCATCATTTCAACAACATGCACCTGCACACCCATGCTATTGAAAAAAGAGGCAAATTCCATTCCGATAACACCACCGCCGATAATGACAAGTGAACGGGGCAAAGTTGTGATCTCCAATGCTTCCTTTGATGTCCAATAATCAATTTCAGATAATCCTTTAATGGGAGGGATCAATGTATCGGAACCTGTACATACCAACAGATAGGTTACTTCATATGCTTCGCCGGCAGCCGAAAGCTGGAAACGTCCGTCCGCCTCACCCACAATAACGGCTTCCTGCGGCACAATAACAGCACCGTAAGAGTTGACGGTCATCTTCACACCACCGGTCAGCTTTTTCACAATCTTATCTTTACGGTCGATAATCTTTTTCATATCGAATGACGAACCATCGGGCACAGAGATGCCATACTTGGACGCGCCTTTCATATTGTCCCACAACTTGGCGGAATAGAGTAGAGTTTTGGTAGGGATACACCCCTCATTGAGACAAACACCGCCAATAGCTTTCTTTTCAAACAAAACAGTTTGCAGCCCGTTTGCAGCCGCTCTTTCGGCTGCCGTATATCCGGCAGGGCCACCACCGATGATAGCTATATCATATTTCATAAATCAGTAGTATTAAGTAAATTATATACTTAACAACAAAAGAGAAGAGCGCAAAGTTCTATGACAACCTATTAAGGAAAGTTACTGTTTTTCAATCACAATAGCCTACATCCTAAAATTTATCTGTACTTTTGCAGAAATTTAAGAAATACTATGGTAGCTCCCGAAATAGCAATTGCTGACTCCAACACCTTATCATGTATGGGATTGCAAAGCCTTCTGGAAGAAATTATCCCGATGGCCGTCATCCGTGTATTCAGTTCATTCGAGGAACTGATGGACGATACCCCCGATATGTACGCGCATTATTTCGTTTCAGCACAGATATATTTTGAGCATACCGCTTTTTTCCTACCGCGCAAGCCCAAGACCATTGTATTGGCAAACGGTGACAATCAGCCTCAACTGGCAGGAATACCGACCTTGAATATTTATCAGGACGAGAAAACACTGATCAGAAACATCCTGCAACTGCATCAGTTCGGACACAAAGGCGGACATCCTCATAGCCACCCCCACGGACATCCCCACGGTGCAACAGCACATCCGTGCGGTAATCCTCATGCCGACAGCGAACATGATCTTTCTCCCCGCGAAATAGAAGTACTGGTACTGATAACCAAAGGACTTATCAATAAAGAAATAGCCGATAAACTGAATATCAGCCTGACTACCGTCATCTCCCACCGAAAGAATATTACGGAGAAACTGGGCATTAAATCAGTGGCCGGACTGACGATTTATGCTGTAATGCACGGGTACGTTGAAGCAGACCGTATCTAAATCCTAATAAATGAGGATTGCGGAGACAGGGGAAATGCCCTTACTTTGCAACCAGAAACCTATAAATGATAATTTGTAAACCTGTTATAAAAATTAGGCGCGGATTACACGGATTACGCGGATTAAAGGCTGCGCTATTACATCAATCCATAAAAAAATCCGTGCAATCCGTGTAATCCGCGCCTAAAATTATCATTTATCCTAAAAGACAAAGAATGAATAAGAGTAAATTGTTGATTTTTGCCCTGGCACTCCTACCTATAGGAAACATTGCGGCAGAAGAAGTGGATACCCTGAAAATAGTGGACGTTGAAGAGGTTCTCATTATTGCAGCACCTAAAGAAAACCGTAAGTTGCGCGAGCTACCCAATGCCGTCACCTTACTTTCGCAACAAGACATGCAAGCTGCACAAGTGAACTCCATAAAGAACCTGACAGCACTGGTCCCGAATATATTTATTCCTGATTACGGTTCGCGACTGACATCTGCCGTCTACATTCGTGGTATCGGTTCTCGCATCAATACTCCCTCCGTAGGCCTCTATGTTGACAATATACCTTATATAGATAAATCCGCATTCGATTTCAACTACTCCGACATCGAGCGTATTGATGTGCTGCGCGGTCCGCAAGGTACACTGTACGGACGAAATGCGATGGGCGGAATCATCAAAGTACATACCAAATCTCCTTTCTCTTATCAAGGTACTGATTTCCGTATAGGAGCAGGTACACACAATCAATACAATACTTCCGTTACTCACTATCACCGGATGAATGAACGCTTTGCATTCTCGGCTGGAGGATTTTATGAATACGAAGGCGGTTTCTTCCGCAATGCAGCGCTCAACAATAAAAAAGTAGATAAAGGGCAGTCTGCCGGTGGACGTATCCGCGCCATCTACTTGCCCAGCGACAATTGGAAGCTCGACTTTAATGTAAGTTATGAATATGGTGACCAGGGCGGTTACCCGTATGGACTCTACAATAAAGAAACCGGAGATGTAGCCAAAACGGCTTACAATGATGAAAGTAGCTATTACCGCAACCTGCTGAATGCCGGACTTAATGTAGAGTACCAGGCACAGAATTTCACACTCAGTGCCGTAACCGGATATCAGCATCTAAAGGATCGTATGTTTCTGGATCAGGATTTCACAGCTAAAAACACCTATACCCTCGAACAGAAGCAGCGCATCAACACCATCAGTGAAGAAATCGTAATGAAGAGCAAGGAAAGCCACCGCTGGCAATGGGCTACAGGCATTTTCGGTTTCTACCAATGGCTAAATACTACTGCACCAGTCACATTCAAAGAAGATGGTATGGCGATGATGGATCAGATGTTGGGAAACTTCATCCCCGCACTGGTTGAGGTACCGATGGGACCCGGAAGAAATATGAACATCATGCCCGCACTGAAAGTAACCAGCGCCCGCCTGCCTATCAACGGAGACTTCAAGACACCGCTTTTGAACGGAGCTCTGTTCCACCAATCCACATTCAGAGATTTATTCGGTATCGATGGAGTATCATTCACTGCTGGCCTTCGACTGGACTATGAGAAAATGAAGATGGATTATAACTCCGGTACAGCAATGGACTACACCATAGGTATTACGGGCCAGATGATGATGAACGGAGCGCCCACAGGAAAGCCCATTTCCATGATGCCGGAAACAGCACTGACCGTCACCTCACGGTATCAAGGCTCCATCAGCAAGGATTATCTGCAACTATTGCCAAAGTTCGCCCTGCAATATGACTTCCCGAAGAACCTCGGAAATGTATACGCCACCGTCAGCAAAGGATATCGTTCGGGAGGATACAACATCCAGATGTTCTCCGACCTGTTGCAAGCGAGTCTGAAGAACGATATGATGAGGCTGACCAAAGATGAAATCATGTCCCAGGTTCCCGAAAACCTTAAAGATATGGTGAACTTTATACCCGATGCCGGCGAAAACCCGGATGCCCGGGCTGCCACCGTATATAAACCGGAACAAACCTGGAACTATGAAATATAATATTGACCGCAAGAATCAACTGCATCCGTTCTACATGGTCTATTTGGCAGACGATGGTGACGTAATTTGCGACCATCTGCATCCTAAACAACTGCTCGACATCATGCGTGCGCTGTGTAAGAATCAAAACGACTATGACCGTGTGCTCTGTGCTGCGGTCAACCGTGAAACGCAAGACGGCCGTCGTATGACCAAGTACAACACATTACTCCAAACAGCTATTGACAGCATCGTAAGCATTAAAGAAGAAACAGACATTGAGAGCCTTTTCTTTGTGGGTGAGACAACAGCCTTGCATGGAGAAATTAAAGGTTTGGACGACTTTGAGTTGATAACCTTCTTAATAATTAAAGAGAAATGAAATTATCTGATATAGAAATAGGTACTATAGTCAACTTCTTAAATGAAGGTGGTTATGTCCTGGACTTTAGTACAGCTGATTTTGATGCTTTTACCTATAAAAGCATAGGTGTTCCGCTTTGTGAAACATATAGACTTTCAAAGGGCAAATCTCTGATAGCATATATCAATGATACAAAATACGAAGATAAAATAAAGCTACTTAGCGATTTAATCAGATATTACGAACTTTCTTCAATGAAGGAACATGATGAAGAAAATCGTAAAAGCCGTGCGGTTGCTTACAAAAAATGCCGTAGC
>OGZC01001704.1_pt1 | contig 11527 bp, 9 predicted proteins | sample 1576751 | NCBI WGS metagenome assembly OGZC01 (sample SAMEA3541486, study PRJEB24748) | human gut metagenome | biome: human gut; feature: human-associated habitat; material: faeces | place: China | collected 2012
TGACGGACACTCATGACACTAATCTCCCCGAAAAGCCGGTGGAATTAGAAGAAGAAAAGAAGACAGCAGAGGTTTCTGAACCGGCAACAACAGAAACTCCCGCTGAAGAAATCGTTTCGGAAAAGCCGGTAGAGCCAGTTCAGAAGCTCACGAAAGAGGAAATACTTGCCAAACTCAAAGAGGTGGTTGCAGACGTGGAGAACGTGGCAAAACCTGAAATAGACGGTTTGAAGCAATCTTTCTACAAGCTGCACAATGCTGAGCAGGAAGCGGCCAGAAAACTGTTCATTGAAAACGGAGGCGCCGCGGAGAACTTTGTTCCACAAACAGACAGTGTGGAAGAAGAGTTCAAGAATATCATGTCCGTCATCAAAGAAAAAAGAAGCGCACTCACAGCCGAACTGGAGAAGCAGAAGGAAATGAACCTGCAGGTAAAGCTTTCCATCATCGAAGAGCTGAAGGAGCTGGTTGAATCTCCAGATGACGCCAACAAGAGCTATACGGAGTTCAAGAAACTACAGCAGCAATGGAACGAAGTTAAACTCGTTCCGCAAGCTAAGGTCAACGAGCTTTGGAAAAACTACCAATTGTATGTTGAGAAATTCTATGACCTTCTGAAACTGAACAATGAATTCCGCGAATACGATTTCAAGAAGAATTTGGAAATCAAGACACATCTCTGTGAAGCTGCCGAAAAGCTGGCGGATGAAGCGGATGTAGTTTCAGCTTTCCATCAGTTACAGAAGCTACATCAAGAATTTCGTGATACAGGGCCGGTAGCCAAGGAACTACGCGACGAAATCTGGGCACGTTTCAAAGCTGCCTCTACAACCGTAAATCGACGTCACCAGCAACATTTCGAAGCGTTGAAGGAAGTGGAACAACACAATCTTGACCAAAAGACCGTAATTTGCGAAATCATAGAAGCCATCGACTACAAAGAACTGACAAACTTTGCTTCTTGGGAGAGCAAAACGCAAGAAGTCATCGCACTTCAAAACAAATGGAAGACCATCGGTTTCGCTCCGCAAAAAATGAACGTGAAGATTTTCGAACGTTTCCGCAAAGCGTGCGACGAGTTCTTCCGTAAAAAGGGAGAGTTCTTCAAGACCCTGAAGGAAGGTATGAACGAAAACCTGGAAAAGAAGCGTGCCTTGTGCGAAAAAGCAGAAGCTCTTAAGGACAGTACCGACTGGAAAGTAACTGCCGATGAACTGACCAAACTTCAGAAAGAATGGAAAACCATCGGTCCGGTAGCAAAGAAATATTCGGATGCCGTATGGAAACGTTTCATCTCCGCTTGTGACTACTTCTTCGAACAAAAGAACAAAGCCACTTCTTCACAGCGCAGCGTAGAGCAGGAAAATCTGGAAAAGAAAAAAAACATCATCGAGAAACTGAATGCTATTGATGACCAAATGGATACGGAGGGAGCTACCCAATTGGTACGCGACCTCATGAAAGAGTGGAACGGCGTAGGACATGTACCTTTCAAAGAGAAAGACCGAATCTATAAGCAATACCATAGTCAGATAGACAAATTGTTTGAACGCTTCAACATCAGTGCCTCCAACAAGAAGCTAAGCAATTTCAAGTCGACTATCAGCTCCATTCAGGAAGGTAGTCCACAAGCCCTTTACCGGGAACGTGAGAAGCTGGTACGTGCCTTCGACAATATGAAGAACGAGCTCCAGACATATGAAAACAATCTCGGCTTCCTGACCACTTCTTCCAAGAAGGGAAATAGTCTGCTGACAGAAATCAACCGCAAGGTGGAAAAGCTGAAAGCAGACATCGAGCTTGTGAAAGAAAAGATAAAAGTGGTGGACGAGAACATCAAAAACCAAGGATAACGTAACAAGATAAGACTTAATAAAAAAGGAACCCGCCCCTACAGCTATGCAGCTGTGGGGGCGGGCCTACTTTTATACCCCTTATCAATGATGGAACAGACGGATACCCGTGAACGACATGGCAATGCCATATTTATCGCAAGTTTCAATCACATGGTCATCGCGTACAGAACCACCCGCTTGGGCAATGTAATCTACTCCACTCTTATGGGCACGCTCAATATTGTCTCCAAAAGGGAAGAATGCATCCGAACCCAAAGAAACACCTTTCAATGTATCCAACCAAGCCCGTTTTTCTTCACGGGTCAGCACTTCAGGTTTCTCCGTAAAGAACTGCTGCCAAACACCGTTAGCCAGCACATCGTCATGGTCTTCACTGATATAGACATCAATCGTATTATCACGGTCGGCACGGCGGATTTTCTCTACCCATGGCAAATTCAACACCTTCGGATGCTGGCGTAAATACCAAATGTCGGCCTTGTTGCCCGCCAAGCGAGTACAGTGGATACGGCTCTGCTGGCCGGCACCAATACCGATAGCCTGACCGTCCTTCACATAGCATACAGAATTCGACTGCGTATATTTCAAAGTGATAAGGGCTATCATCAAATCACGTTTCGCTGCTTCCGGGAAATTCTTATTCCGAGTAGGAATATTCGCAAAGAGTTCATCTCCATTCAGCTTTATCTCATTACGTCCCTGCTCAAACGTGATACCAAAGACATCCTTATGTTCAATCGGGGCAGGCTTATAGCCGGGACTTATCTGAATCACATTGTAAGTTCCTTTACGCTTTTCCCTCAAGATAGCCAGTGCTTCGTCCGTATACCCCGGAGCAATAACGCCATCCGAGACCTCGCGGTTAATAAAACGTGCAGTAGCCACGTCGCACACATCACTCAAAGCGATAAAGTCACCATAGGAAGACATACGGTCGGCACCGCGGGCACGCACATATGCGCAAGCAAGCGGAGAGAGCGGAAGATTATCCACAAAATAAATCTTCTTCATTGTCTCGTTGAGTTCCAAGCCGATGGCGGCACCCGCCGGACTGACGTGCTTGAATGAAGTTGCAGCAGGCATACCGGTCGCCTCTTTCAGTTCCTTTACCAACTGCCATCCATTCAAGGCATCCATAAAATTAATATACCCCGGACGTCCATTCAAAACCTCAATAGGTAACTCCCCCTCCTGCATGAAAATGCGAGCCGGCTTCTGGTTAGGGTTACAGCCGTACTTCAGTGCTAATTCTTTTGCCATAAAATTCTGCTTTAATGTTGAAATGCTACAAATTTACAGAATATTTCCGGCTTACAGAAGCCTTGTCACTGAATTTGCCACCGAATGCCTACACTGAAATTTTCGTACATGGTCGAAAAGCAACAAAAAACCACTAAAACTTGCGATTTTAGTGGTTTTTTGACTTAAATAAGAGTTCGTTGGGCTACCTGGATTCGAACCAGGAATGACAGGACCAGAATCTGTAGTGTTACCATTACACCATAGCCCAATTGTTATTATTTCCGTTTTGCGGTTGCAAAGATACAAAGATTTCTATAAATCAAAACAAAAACGAGTGTTTTTTTCGCAAAAAACTGATAAGATACCGTAATCCAAAGGATTATATAACTAAAAAAAATCAAAAATTGAAAGAGTTTTCCTCTTTTGCGTGTTTGATATGAGAAATCAACGTATATTTGTCAACTGTTTTAATATAATAATGTATAATGAACGAAACGAAGAAACTGATTCAACAGATAACAGAAGGTATTCAAGATAAAAAAGGAAAAAAAATCGTCATCGCAGATCTGACAAAAATCGACGATACAATATGCAATTATTTCGTCATCTGCCAAGGAAACTCTCCCAGCCAAGTGACAGCCATTGTAGAATCCATCAGGGACTTCACACGCAAGGGTGCCGATACCAAGCCCTTTGCCGTAGACGGGCTGCGCAATGCCGAATGGGTAGCTATGGACTACTCGGACATATTGGTGCATGTCTTCCTGCCTGAAACAAGGGAATTCTACAATCTGGAGCACCTATGGGCAGACGCCAAATTAACTCAAATTCCTGACCTCGATTAATCAAAACGTATGGACAATAATACCAACAAGAAACCCAATAAAGTGAATATGCCCAAGTTCAACCTGAACTGGCTGTATATGATTATAGCGATGATGTTGCTGGGGTTGTACCTGACCAATGAAAGTGGTACGGCAACTAAAAACATCTCTTATGATGAATTCCAGCAATATGTACGAGACGGTTATATAAGCAAAGTCATCGGCTACGACGACAATTCCGTCGAAGCATACGTCAAACCCCAGCACGTAGGAAACGTATTTCGTCAGGACTCCAGCCGCGTAGGCAAGAATCCGCTTATTACGACCGAGGCCCCCTCACGCGAGAGCCTAGGTAATTTCCTGCAAAAGGAAAGAGACGACGCCCACTTTGACGGCTCCATTAACTACGAAAAAAAGCGGAACTACTTCGGTGCCATTTTGTGGCAGATTCTCCCCTTTGCATTCCTTATCGGTTTCTGGATTTTCATGTCCCGCCGCATGAGCGGTGGTGGAGGCATGGGCGGAGGTGGAGGCATCTTCAGCGTAGGAAAGTCCAAGGCCCAATTGTTTGAAAAAGGTTCCCCCATCAAGATTACATTCAAGGATGTGGCAGGACTTGCTGAAGCCAAGCAAGAGGTAGAAGAAATTGTCGAGTTCTTGAAAGAGCCCCAGAAATATACCGATTTGGGAGGTAAGATACCCAAGGGCGCCTTGCTGGTAGGCCCTCCGGGAACCGGAAAGACCCTGCTTGCAAAGGCCGTGGCCGGAGAAGCCAACGTACCTTTCTTCTCTTTGGCAGGTTCCGACTTTGTGGAAATGTTTGTCGGCGTGGGAGCTTCCCGTGTCCGCGATTTGTTCCGCCAAGCAAAGGAAAAAGCGCCTTGTATCGTGTTCATCGACGAGATTGACGCTGTAGGGCGTGCCCGTGCCAAAGCAGCCGCTATGGGTGGCAACGACGAGCGCGAGAACACATTGAACCAGTTACTGACCGAGATGGACGGTTTCGGCTCCAATAGTGGTGTTATCATCTTAGCCGCCACCAACCGTGTGGACGTTTTGGATAAGGCATTGCTGCGCGCCGGACGTTTTGACCGCCAGATACATGTAGACCTACCCGACCTTAATGAGCGTAAGGAAGTATTCGGTGTACACCTGCGCCCCATCAAGATAGACAATAGTGTGGATGTAGACCTTCTGGCACGCCAGACTCCCGGATTCTCGGGGGCAGACATTGCCAATGTATGTAACGAAGCAGCTTTGATAGCTGCCCGCCACGGCAAAAAGTTTGTCGGAAAGCAAGACTTTCTGGACGCCGTAGACCGTATTGTGGGTGGGTTGGAAAAGAAAACCAAAATCACTACCGAGGCCGAACGCCGTTCCATTGCCATACACGAAGCCGGCCATGCCAGTATCTCCTGGTTACTGGAATACGCCAATCCACTGATTAAAGTAACCATTGTACCCCGTGGACGTGCTTTGGGCGCGGCTTGGTATCTGCCGGAAGAACGGCAAATCACCACCAAGGAACAGATGCTCGATGAGATGTGTGCCACCTTGGGAGGACGTGCCGCCGAAGACCTATTCTTAGGTAGAATATCCACCGGAGCCATGAATGACTTGGAACGCGTGACCAAGCAGGCGTACGGTATGATTGCCTATCTGGGTATGAGCGAAAAACTCCCCAACCTCTGCTACTATAATAATGAGGAATATTCCTTCAACCGCCCGTATAGCGAAAAGACTGCGGAACTGATTGACGAAGAAGTGAAGCAGATGGTCAACGAACAGTACGAACGTGCCAAGAAAATATTGTCCGAAAACCAAGAAGGACACAACCGGCTGGCACAACTGCTGATTGACAAAGAAGTAATCTTTGCCGAAGACGTTGAACACATCTTTGGGAAACGTCCATGGGCTTCCCGTTCGGAGGAAATCAGTGCAAACAAGACTGCTGCCGAGCTGAAAAAAGCGGAGCAAGAAGAAGAGCAAAAAGCCATAGAAGCAGAAAAGGAAGTTAAGGAAGAAGAAAAGCATGAAAAATAACTTTATCCAACGTGCCGTTACCGGCGTGTTATTCGTCATAGTATTGGTGGGCTGTATTCTTTACAGCCCCCTTTCGTTCGGTATACTGTTCACCATTATCAGCGTACTGAGCGTACATGAGTTTGCCCAATTAGTCAGCAAGAGCAGCGAAGTAAGCATAAACAAGACCATCACTGCATTGGGAGGAGCCTACCTTTTCCTTGCATTGATGAGTTTCTGTACCCAGCAGTCTGTAGGAGCACGGGTATTCCTTCCTTATTTGGGACTATTGCTCTACATGATGATTACGGAACTTTACCTCAAGAAAAAGAATCCGACGGGTAACTGGGCCTACTCCATGCTAAGCCAATTGTACGTGGCACTCCCCTTTGCCCTGCTGAACGTACTTGCTTTTCAGAATTCCCCGGAAACGGGCAGTGTGACCTACAACCCTATTCTACCGCTTTCCATTTTCGTTTTTATCTGGCTGAGCGATACAGGTGCCTATTGCGTAGGTTCGCTGATAGGCAAACACCGTCTGTTCGAACGCATCTCACCTAAAAAATCCTGGGAGGGCAGCATCGGCGGCGGAATATTCTCCATCGCTTCCTCTCTTGGCTTTGCACATTTCTTTCCTTTTATGCCAGGATGGCAATGGGTAGGTCTGGCAATCGTTGTCGTCATTTTCGGCACTTGGGGCGATCTGACCGAATCACTCATGAAACGCCAATTGGGCATCAAGGATTCCGGTAACATTCTGCCGGGGCATGGAGGGATGCTCGACCGTTTCGACAGTGCCCTGATGGCAATTCCTGCAGCAGTTGTTTATCTATATGCCTTGACGATGTTCTAACGACGGCTCACATGACCAAACTTACATAAAACAAATATAAAAAGAGCACCCGGGCAAGATGAATGACATCAAAATCCCGGGTGCTCTTTCTAACTATATACTCTCGCAAACTCTTTCTTACTTCAACTGCATATTGGACAAATCCACATTAGTAGTCAGCTTTTCATTACTCCCCGCAGTTTTCAAATCAAAGGTTACTTCCACCTCTCCATTCTCTTCTGAATTGAGTTTCAACTTGATGCCTTTGGTTTCAGAGGGGATGTCCAGACTGTTCAAGTTATAGGAGACAGCACCAGGACTACGACGTCCCGTCAGGTCATCATAATCGTTATAGCGGAGTTCCAAATGGACGTATCCATCTTCGCCATACAAAGCATCATCTTCTTGCGGACGCACCAGGCTGATGCGGTGTTTATTATCAGTCGAAGATGGCAGGTTCTGCATGAAAAAAATGTTCATATAGCCACCACTGATGGTGATATCACCTTTATATATAAACACGGGGTCATTACCAAATTCCTCTTCGGTTTCGGGAGTCAGCGTCTCCACCTCTTTCGTCAAGACGTTCTGCAGACGCAGCAGCTTCACAGCATGGTCATATCCTGCATAGTTGTCCCACAAAGGATTGAACACGGTAATCACACGCTGCCCATCCACAGCATCATACCACCCTATGTCCGTATTCACCGGCCAGAGCGTCCCCCAAACATCGCAGTTTAAATAAAAGGCATTTCCCGTAACACGCACAGTGGCCCACAAAGGCGGGGTAAAATCACCCAAAGAATATCCGTCGTTATCATCACATGATTGCAAAGCGGGCATCACTGCCAAACATATTGCCATAAATAACCAATGTAGCTTTTTCATAATCAAAGTCCTTTTCATTTGTTTCTATATAGAAAATACAAAAGCCGGGCATTTACTGCACCGGCTTTTCCCATTTTAACAAATTCTTAATTTTTCGATTATTCTTCCCTCCTCCTCAGTAATGCCACCATCTCGCGGGCAGCATGTTTGGGTGCCCCTGCCTCTCCCAGACAGGATGCCATATACTCATATCCCTCGAGCATCTGACGGCGGTATTCCTTATCGTACAAAATGCGGTTCAGCTCCGAGCGTACCTGCTCTACCGTCATGGTATCTGCAACCAGCTCTTTCACCACCTCCCGGTTGGCTATGAGATTGACCAGGGAAATGTACTTCACTTTCAGTATATGCCGTTTCAGGAAAGCGATAACCTTCCCTATCGGCGTATGGTAGCACACCGCCTGCGGAACCCGGAACAATGCTGTTTCCAGCGTTGCCGTGCCCGAAGTAACCAATGCCGCTTCCGCATGCCGGAGCAAAGGATAAGTACGGTTAAAGATTATCTTCACGTCCGCATTGCCGACATATTCCTTATAATACTCCGGAGAGATACCCGGCGCTCCCGCCAGCACCAACTGATACTCCGGAAATGAAGCGGCCGCCCGAATCATATCCGGCAAATTATCCTTAATCTCCTGCTTGCGGCTGCCTGCCAGCAAGGCAATGACAGGCTTCGGCGAAAGGCCGTTGGCCCGTTTGAACTCATCCGCAGTTTCCGAATAAGCGGCTTGGAAGGCAGTAACTTCATCCACCGTCGGATTGCCTCCATAATGTATGGGATAATGGTGCTTGCCCTCGAAGAACTCCACCTCGAACGGAAGAATGGAGAAGAGTTCGTCCACATCCCGTTTGATATTCCTGATACGGTGCTCTTTCCAGGCCCATATCTTGGGAGAAATATAATAGAACACCGGTATTTGCGTACGGGCATGGACAAACTTGGCGATATTCAGGTTGAACCCCGGATAATCCACCAAAATAAGAACATCTGGCTGCCAGGCTGCAATGTCTTCCTTGCAACGCTTCATATTGGCAAAGATGGTACGCAGGTGCAACAAGACGGGAATGAAGCCCATATACGCCAGTTCCTTATAATGCTTCACCAACGTTCCGCCTACAGCCGCCATCAGGTCACCGCCGAAGAAGCGGAACTCGGCCTGCGGGTCTTCCGCCTTCAAGGCAGTCATCAGGTGCGATGCATGCAGGTCGCCCGAGGCCTCGCCCACAATCAGATAATACTTCATAAGCGCCTATGTTTCAATATCCTGTGCAATCCGTCAGAACCAGGTCTTCAATTCGTCCATCAGGCCATAGGCGGTTACATCCACCGTGGTCGGAGTCACCGCTACATAACCGTTGGCAAGCGCCCAATGGTCGCTCTTTTCATTCTCCTTTTCCGACTCCTCAAACTCTCCGGTCAGCCAATAGTAGTGCGCATCGCCTCTGTGGGCGAAGTTCTCCCACTCGTTGGTCCACTGTCCTTTTGCCTGTTCGCAGATTTTCACCCCTTTCAACTCTTTGGTATCGGGGAAGTTGACATTGAGGCAGGTCAACGGCGGCAAGCCTTTTTCCAGAACCTTGCGGGCAATCTCGCGGATATACTCTCCCGCCGGCTCAAAATCGGCGTCCGGCGCGTGGTTGCACAGTGAAAAGCCGATAGAGGGAACACCTTTCAGGCAGCCTTCGATAACCACCCCCATTGTTCCGGAATAATGCACATTGACCGAGGAGTTATCGCCGTGATTAATGCCGCCCACCACAAGGTCGGGTTTGCGGGCGAGCACCGTATGGAATGCCAGCTTGACGCAATCGGCGGGCGTACCGGAACACTTATAGACCGTCAGCCCTACATCCTTGCGAAGCAGCTGATAATGAATCGGTTCCGTCACGGTAAGCGCACACGCATTACCCGAACGAGGCGCATCCGGCGCCATTACCACAATCTCCCCCAGCGGGCGGAGAAACTTTATCAACTCGCTGATTCCTTTCGCAATGATACCGTCGTCATTGGAAATCAATATCAAAGGTCTCTGATTTTCCATATTTCTTTTTAATTTTGCTACAAATTTAGCAAAAGAGAACCACATATTAACCACCAATACACAAAAAGATATGTTAGACGTCTTTCTCATTCTGATGGGTATCCTCTGCCTGATAACGGGACTGGCAGGCTGTTTCCTGCCCGTAATTCCCGGTCCGCCCGTGGCCTATGCCGGTTTGTTGCTGCTGCACTTCACCGACAAGGTGCAGTACTCTGCCACCCAACTGTTGCTGTGGCTGCTGATTGTCGTCATCGTACAGGTGCTCGACTATTTCGTCCCCATGCTGGGCAGCAAATACAGCGGCGGAACGCACTGGGGAACACGCGGATGCCTTGCCGGAACCCTCATCGGGCTGTTCTTCATGCCCTGGGGCATTGTCCTCGGCCCGTTTTTAGGGGCTTTTATCGGCGAACTTTTCGGCGGCAGGGAAACCCGGCAGGCTTTGAAGTCGGGACTGGGTTCCCTGTTCGGCTTCCTCTTCGGCACGGTACTGAAATGCGTGTTGTGCGGATACTTCGCATGGGAGTTTGCATCGGCACTGCTTTAACATAAGTTTATCCCCATTAAACTTCAGGTTTAATCCTAATGAACCCGAAGTTTAATAGGAATAAACTCCGAGTTTAATTCGGACAAACTATTGTAAACTCCGGAGAAACGGCACGCATTTCCCCGAACACGGCAGCCGCGGCAGCTTATCACCGGAACATCCCGCCGCCCGCCATCTCATTGCTTTAGAAATCTTAATCTTCTGCAAGTGAGACAAAAAAGCTGTTCCTTTTCAAGATAAATACGTATATTTGCCCCACTAATCAGGAAAAAGAGTGCCTGAGACACACGTCTTCAGGCAACGGAACGGTAAAGGCATCCGGGAGTTATTAACAAAAAGGGTGACTTATCAACCGTTTTTGCAATCTTTCTCTTTTTTAGTAGGTGCTATACGGAATTATCACTTATTTCGCTGCCAATAAACATTGAAATTATGGGAAAAATAATTGCTTTGGCAAATCAAAAAGGTGGTGTAGGAAAAACAACAACAACCATAAACCTCGCAGCTTCTCTCGCCACACTTGAAAAGAAAGTGCTTGTCGTAGACGCAGACCCGCAGGCGAACGCCTCGTCAGGGTTGGGCGTAGACATCAAGCAGGCAGAATGTACTATCTATGAATGTATTATAGACCGCGCCGATGTGCGCGACGCTATCCACGACACGGAGATTGATACATTGAAAGTTATTTCCTCCCACATCAACCTGGTAGGCGCCGAAATAGAAATGCTCAATCTTAAAAACCGGGAAATTACAACCATACAGCGTGCCGTCTCTTCAAATACTGTTTCTTCAATCGCCTGCGCCGGAATCTGCTCCAGGACCTCTCTTCGGTAAAAGATATGTTTGCCTTTTTCGATCAGCTTATCCTCAAACGCACGTTCACACGCTCCAATGATCTCCGGGGAATGCAGCCTGACTTCCTGCAAGAAGTCCCCATTTCTAAATAAAAACAGACCGCTGTTAATCAGATATCTGGAATCCTGCAGGTATTTCTGCGCCTGCGCTCCATCCGGCTTCTCCACGAATTTCTCCACATGGTTTCCATTGCAGCAGATATAACCATACCGGGTATCCGCCGTCCGGACCGGCATTCCAAATGTAACAAGATTGCCTTCTCTCGCCAGCTCACCCGCTTCATTGATCGCATCCTTGTAAGCCTCCCCCTGGATCAGATGATCGGAGGGTACAATAAAAATAAGCTCTGAAAGTGGAAATTCCAGACATGCCAGCAAAATTGCTGCTGTCGTCTTACGCGCTTCTTCCTCCAGAACCAA
>OGZC01001705.1_pt1 | contig 11515 bp, 9 predicted proteins | sample 1576751 | NCBI WGS metagenome assembly OGZC01 (sample SAMEA3541486, study PRJEB24748) | human gut metagenome | biome: human gut; feature: human-associated habitat; material: faeces | place: China | collected 2012
GCGGCCAAGTCGACGCAGGGCAGCGGGCTGGTTGCGCTGTTCGACGCCGGAGGCGCGGTTGTCTGGTCGTGGCTGGTCTGGGTCGTGGACAAGATGCCTTCGGACGTGACCGTCGGCGGTATCGCCTGGCAGGACCGCAATGTCGGGGCCGAATACCATTCGACCGATCCGAAGGCCTGTGTGCAGGATTTCCGCTCCTACGGACTGTTCTATCAGTGGGGCCGCAAGGAGCCGTTCATCGGCGCGAAGATCCTCTCGAAGAACAAATATTACGAGGGGCATGCGGAGTATCCCGATGCTTTCGGCGCGATGACGCGCGAGGTGGTTTTCAACGCCTCCCGCACCGCCGGCTGGCAGGTCAGCGGCGAGGAGATGACCGCCGCAACGGCAAACGGCAATCCGACGACGTTCTATACCCGGTCGTCCGCAGCGATGTCCGAAGGCTGGACCGAGGGCGGCAAGGGGCTGAACGATCCCTGCCCGGTGGGATACCGGGTGCCGACGGCGGCCGAATGGCAGTCGCTGCTTGCCTACGTGGACGGCAACGCCGCCAAGAACCAGGACTCGGGCGACACGTACAGCCGCTGGTATGCGCTCAATTCGGGCGGAACCCTCATCGGCCCGTCGACGATGTTCCGCAAGGGCGATAACGGCCGCATCCACTATCCGGGGCGTTCGGCAGCCTATTGTTCGTCGACGCTCGCCGGCGGCAAGCCGCTCCCGATGTACGACTGGAAGGCGGGCGACGCCACGGGCGAGGGAACCTATTACGAACGGAAGATGACCACAGCCTACGGCATGCGCTGCGTGAAGGAGTGACGCCGCTGCGATCGCGGGGGCGTCGGGAGTGAGTGAGTTTATTCCGTTCCGAAGCCCTTTTTTTGCGGTATTTTCATTACCTTCGCATGTCTTTTCAAACTTTTACCGATGAAAAATAGCATCTTTACCGTATTGGCGGCCCTCGTGCTGTATCCCGCCGGGGCGCAGCCCGTCACCCCGCAGGACCGGCGGCGCGCCGCGGAACTGGTCGAACGCATGACGCTCGACGAAAAGATCGGCCAGCTGGTCCAGCAGCGCGGAGGCGGCGCCGTCACGGGACCCGACAAGACGGAACTTTCCGTCGAACGGCTGGTCCGCGAAGGGCGCTGCGGCAGCGTATTCAACATCAAGTCCTTCGAGGAGACCGAGCGGTTGCAGCGGATCGCCGTCGAGGAGAGCCGGCTGGGCATCCCGCTGTTGATCGGCGCCGATGTGATCCACGGTTTCCGGACGATCTTCCCGATCAACCTCGCCGTCGCCGCCTCGTGGGATCCTGCCGCTGCGGAGTCGCTGGCCCGCGTTTCGGCCCGCGAAGCCTCGGCCATGGGCATCCATTGGACCTTTTCGCCGATGTGCGACGTTTCGCGCGACCCCCGGTGGGGTCGTGTCTCCGAGGGCGCGGGCGAAGACCCCTATCTGGGCGCGCGTGTCGCCGAAGCGATGGTGCGGGGCTATCAGGGCGACTTGTCCGACCCTTCGTCGGTTCTTGCCTGCGTGAAGCATTTCGCCGCCTACGGCGCTCCGCAGGCCGGGCGCGAATACCATGCGGTCGATATGTCCGAGCGGGTTTTCCGCGACAGCTACCTGCCGCCTTACCGGGCGGCGCTCGATGCCGGGGCCGCGACGGTGATGACCTCGTTCAACGACCTCGACGGCGTTCCGGCCACGGCCAACCGCTGGCTGATGCGCGACCTGCTGCGCGACGAACTGGGCTTCGGCGGATTCGTGGTGACCGACTACGGCACGATCGGCGAACTGAAAGCTCACGGCGTGGCGGGCGACGATGCGCAGGCTGCCGAACTGGCCCTGCGCGCCGGGGTCAACATGGACATGATGAGCGCCGCCTACCTGTTCCATGCCGCCGAACTGGTGCGGGAGGGGCGTATCCCGGAGTCGCTGATCGACAGCCTTTGCCGCGAGGTGCTGGCCGTGAAGTTCCGCCTGGGGCTGTTCGACGATCCTTTCCGCTACCAGGCGAAGGAGCGCGAGAAGTGCTATTACGCCCCGGAACATCTCGATGCCGCGCGCCGCGTGGCCCGCAGTTCGATGGTGCTGCTGGAGAACCGCGGCGGCGTGCTGCCCCTGAAAAAGGGGAGCCGGATCGCGCTGGTGGGACCTTTCGCCGATTCCCGGTGGGACCTGATCGGCTCGTGGGTTCATTTCGCCGAGGCCGGCCGGACCTCGACCTTTCTCGACGGACTGCGGGCGCGTTTCGGAGCCGACCGTGTGACCTATGCCCGCGGATGCGACCCGCACAAGGCCCTCGAAGGCGGTATTTCGGAGGCGGTGGCCGCAGCCGCGAAGTCGGACGTGGTGCTGGTTGCGCTCGGATTGAAGGCGGGGGAGAGCGGCGAGGCGGCAAGCCTTGCGTCGCTTGCGCTGCCCGACGCGCAGCGTGACCTGCTGGAGAACTTGAAGCAAACCGGGAAACCGGTTGTCGTCCTGCTGGTTACGGGCCGTCCTATGGAGCTGGCCCGCGAAGCGGAACTTGCCGACGCCCTGCTGCTGACCTGGTATCCGGGCACGATGGCGGGCGAGGCGCTGGCCGATGTCGTGTCGGGCGATTACAACCCTTCGGGGCGTTTGCCGATGACCTTTCCCCGCACGGTGGGGCAGATTCCGATCCATTACGACATGAAGAGCACGGGACGTCCGGCCGACGAGTCGGGCAAGCCCAACAAATACACTTCGCGCTATCTCGACGTACCCAATTCGCCGCAGTATTGTTTCGGCTACGGGTTGAGCTACACGACGTTCGGTTATTCGGACCTGCGGGTGCTGACGCCCGAAACCGCCGTCGGCGGCGAGGTTCGCGTGTCGGTCCGCGTGACCAACACGGGCGGCCGCGACGGCGAGGAGGTCGTGCAGCTCTACGTGCGCGATCTGCTGTCCGGTGTGACGCGTCCGGTTCGTGAACTGAAAGGTTTCCGGAAGGTCATGCTTCGCGCCGGGGAGAGCCGCGAGGTGACCTTCACGCTGTCGCCCGACGACCTTTCGTTCTGGCGTCTCGACAAAAAGTGGGGCCAGGCGCCGGGCGACTCCCATGTCTGGGTAGGGCACGACTCCGACTGCACGCTCGGCGGCAGTTTCCGGATCACCGAATGATTCGTCTCTCCGGCACGGCGGCCGACGCCGCGGGTGCGGGACAGCTGCAAGGGAGCAGCGGCTTCGGCCGCCGCTCCCTTTTCCGTGCCCGGCGGGACGGTCCGGATGTCCCGGAAAAACCCGTTCGGAGATGTTTCGGACAAAAGGTTCCGGGGAATGGCTGGGCTTTCGCAAATTTTTTCTACCTTTGGAGGTCAAAACAGTACGCAATGATGGATTTGAAGACGATACGTGCCGAACTGCGCAAGCTGACCGCGATTGTCGACGGCTGGGAGCCTTCCGGGGAGATTCCGGCCCTCGAACGCGACCTGGCGCTGGAAAAACTGCGGACGCTCTACGATGCGGTGCGCTTTACGGAGGTGGAATCCCTTCCGGAATTCCCGGTTGCGGAGACGGAGCCTGCGGCGGCTCCGGTGCCCATCGACCTCGGGGCGGTGCTTTCGCTCGACCCGACGGACGAAGCCGTGTTCGAACCCGGTCCCGATGCCGTTTCCGGACCTGCGTTCGATGCGGAGGCGGAACCCGCAGAGCCGTTTTCCGAACCCGATACGACGGTCGCGGCCGATTCTGCCGGGGCGTTTGCCGGGGGGAAACCCGATACGGAGACGCCCGGAATGGCGGAGCCTGCGGCGTCGGATTCCGAGCCGGAACTTGAGGGGGAATCCGGATTTGAGCCTGATCCCGAAGCGGCGTCCGAAGCCGCATTCGTCGCCGGAGAATCCGAACCGGCCGCCGAATCCGGACCGGTCGCAGCATCCGAATCCGACGCTGTGCCCGAACCGTCTGCGAAGCCGGTCGCTGCGCCCGGACCTGCCGCTGCGGCTGAACCGGTCGTCGTTCCGGAACCCGCTCCTGCGCCAGCTCCGGAACCCGCTCCTGCGGAGAAACCCCAATACATCGCGCCCACGCTGTTCGGGCTGGAGGAGGAGACCGTCCGCCACCGTCACAAACAGCGCGTCATCATGTCGCTCTACGATACGCCTGCGCCCGCCGAAAAGCCCGCAAGGCCCGAAACGGCGGAAAGACCGGCGGGGCGTCCCGAACCCGCTGCCCGTCCCGAACCCGCTGCGACGCCCGGACCGACTGTCCGTCCCGGGTTTGCCGCGACTCCCGAACCGGCGGCTGCGCCTGCGTCCGCAGGTCCCGGGCCGCAGTCCGGAACGTCCGTGCCGCAGTCCGCGGCGGAGCCCGTCACCGTTTCGGAAGCGCCTGCCGCCGCCGAGCCGGAGGAGGCCGAATCCGGAGCGAGGGAGGTTGCGGTCCCTGTCGGGGCCGTGCTGGGCGAGGTGATCAACCACGACGTGCAGACGCTGGCCGACACGATCGCTCCGCGGCGCGACATGGCTTCGGAACTGCGCCGCGGCGAACCCCGCCGTGAGGATCATTGCGACCGTGGCGGCCGACGAGCGCAGCGACAGGGCCAGCACGCCCGTCACGACGAAAGCCCCTGCGAGAAACCACAGGGGCAGTTCGTAGCGGCCCGCCAGCGCGATTCCCGCGGCGAAAAACACGAGAATCTTGAGCATCGGCATACGGTCGAGCCGGTCGGGCAGGCGGAAAATCTTCATCCGAACAGTCTATTGAGCCGTAAAGATAGCAAAATCAGTCGGAAAACAGCGCCCAGCCGCGCTCGATTTCGCCGCGGTCCGCCGCCGTGCCGTTTTCCACGCGCGAGATGGCGGCGGCCAGGGGGATCATCGTCGCCGGGTCGAGCGTATCGAGCGGCTCGTCGGGGTCGATGCCCGTGTCGGCGGCCACGGCGCGGATGTAGGCTTCGGTGTGATTCTCCACGGGCGGCGCCCAGCGGGAGATCATCCCGCGGACGGTCCGCAGGCCGTGACGGACCCGGTAAGTATGCAACAGCACGAAGACGGCCCGATAGCCCCAGGCCAGCGACTCGAACTGCTTGAAGGCCGGGTCCCGGGAGGGCTGCACTTCGCCCTTGTAACGCACCTTCGACTGCCGGATGTTCCCCGGATTGCAATTCGACAAACCCCTACTCATCGCCTGCCTCCTTCCGGATGCGGCGGTGCACGTAGCGGCGCAGCCAGCGGAACAGCGGAGCGTCGGAGAGCTGCGCGGCGTTTTCGAGAAACGACCACAGCTCCACGCCGCAGGTGAACCCCGTAAGAAGCCGCGCGAGGTTCAGCCGCATGAAATCCAGCACGCAGCTGTCGATCAGCCACGCCATCGAGATCGCCGTGAGCGCGAGGGCGAGCTTGAGCACCGTGCGCCACGCCTTGCAGCTCTCGAAATACCATGCGCGCCCCTCGCGGAGGGCCGCAGCGCGGTCGGCCGCCACTCCCGAGAGGAAATCGACGCCGATGAAGACGACGGTCGTGGCCGCCAGCGGCCCGATCGGTGCGAACAGCGCGGCGATCCCCGCCGCCACGCCGCTAACGAATCTGAACAAAGCCTCCATCGGTCGTACAGCGGTTGAAGATGTCGTTCTCGGGATCGTATTCCGGGAATTCATCCCGGTGTGCGCGAAGGTGCTCCGCGGCGCGGTGCAGCAGCGTGCGGGCCTGGGCCAGCAGGGCGCGCCGCAGGTGTCGGCGGGCCGTGTCCCCGGCCGGCTGGGCATAGGCGGATTTCGGAGCCGTCGTGCCGCACTGCCCGGTGCGGACGTCGAGCCGCGGCTGGAGGACGGCGCGCGTGAAGAGGGCTGCCGGGGAGGCGAGGTATTCGGTCCGGAAGTCGGGATAGGAGCCTGCGAGGAGCTTTTCGTAGAGCGCCCGCCCCACGACGGGGACGATGTAGCGCTGTTCGGCTCCGGCAATGTCGGCTTCGGCAATGATCTCCGGCGGCAGGTATTCCCCTTCGCCGAAGGCGAGTTTCAGCACCTGGAGGGGTGTGACTAACGTATTCATAAGGTGGAAGGTTAAAAGTGAAAAGTTGAAAGTTTGCCGATGTCACGTGATGAGAATCCCGCTCGGCAAAAAGCGTAAAGCGGTTTGAAACCGCTTTCAGGGGCGACGGCAGGATACTGCGATCCCGTTCTGTGCAAGCACCCATAAAACAGGCGTCTCACGCCTGCGCCGCCTTTGGCGGCGAAAGATCCCGGCCCGATGCCGGAGCCGTGAAACGAAGTCCCGGCTAAAAGTGGCAAGAAACGGGGCCGGTTTGCTTGCAAACCCGCGAATAGGCGCCCGTTTCGAACGTTAGACGGGACGAAGTAGGCGAAGGCATCTGCCGGGGAGTTTTTGGTACTTTTTGCGGTCAAAAAGTACAAAGTACCCCGCGGGCGAAGACCGCGGTTGTCCTTTCTCCGCTGCAAGCGAGAATGCGGCGGTTGCACCTCCTGCACGTTGCCGCTGGCCGCGAACGATCCCGGCCCGATGCCGTGCCCGTCAGACCCCGCCGAAGAGACGGCTCCCGCGGCGGATCAAATCGAGAAAGCGTCGAACCCGCCGTCGACGACGGCCAGCGCGCCCGTCACGAACGACGAAGCGTCGCTGACGAGGTAGTGAATCGTACCCAGCAGCTCCTCCGGCTCGGCGAAGCGTCCGGCGGGCGTGTGGGCGATGATCGTCCGCGCACGGTCGGTGTCCGAACCGTCCTCGTTGGTCAGCAGCGCGCGGTTCTGGTTCGTCAGCAGAAAGCCCGGGACGATGGCGTTGACGCGCATCTCGGGGCTGAACTTCATGGCCAGTTCGGCGGCCATGTACTTCGTGTAGTTGGCGATGGCGGCCTTGGCGGCTCCGTAGCCCACCACGCGGGTCAGCGGACGCAACGCCGACTCGGAGCAGAAGTTGACGATCACACCCTTCCTGCGGGCCGTCATGGCCTCGCCGAAGACCGTCGTGGGCAGCACCGTGCCGAACAGATTGAGGTCCACGACCTTGCGGAAAGCTTCGATCTCCAGGTCGAGGAACGACTTGTCGGGAGCGATCGTCGCACCGCCCATGTTGCCGCCCGCGGCGTTCAGCAGGATGTCGATCTGCCCCCAGGCCCCGAGAATCGCCTCGCGGTTCGACACGAGCACCTCGCGGTTCAGCACGTCGGTCGCGAAGAAGAGCGCATCGCCGCCCGCAGCGCGGATTTCGCCGACAAGCGCTTCGCCCGCCTTTTCATCGCGGTCGAGCACAGCGACGCGTGCGCCCTGCCCGGCGAGGTAAGCGCAGATCGAGCGGCCCAGAATCCCGGCCCCACCCGTCACAACGACGACACGGCCCCGGATGTCAAAGAGATTTTTCATGTTTTTCAGATGATATTGTTTTTATAATACGGTATATTCTCTTTCAGCAGGATGTCGATGGGCATGTTGTTGACCTTCGACGGAGCGCGGCCCTCGACGAGCCATTCGCACAGGGCCATCACCGCGCGGTAGCCCTGCGCCTCGGGACGCTGGGCGACGAGCGCCGTCACCACGCCCGCGGAGAGCATCTCCCCGTTGCGGCAGATCACGTCGTAGCCCACCAGCCGCACGCCATCGCGCCGCCGCGCCGCCAGATAGCCCGCAAGGATGTAACACGTCGAATTGAAGGTCACGGCCCCGGCAATCGACGGATTTTCGCGGAACATCTCATCCAGCACGCGGCCGTTGCAGGCTTCGTCGTCCAGCCGCAGCGCGGCGTAGTGCAGCCGGCCCCGGAAGGCATGCGCTTCGAGGTAACTGCGGAATCCCGCCTCGCGGTTGCGCCACTGGTTCGAACCGGCGTCGCCCCGGTGAACGATCCGGCCCACGACGATGTCCGCTCCCGGATCGAGGCGGTCGAACAGCAGCCGTGCAGCGACCGCCCCGGCGTCGAACGACGACGTGCCGAAATAGGCCAGCCGGTTGCAGGCGGGAATGTCCGAATCGACGAAGACATAGGGCACTCCCCGGGCGTCGAGTTCGCGGGTGAACGGCTCGACCATCTCCGCGAAGAGCGTGGCGATCACCGCGCCGTCGAACTCCTCGCGGCGCAGCGTCTCCAGCAGGCTTTCAAACGACGAACGGTCGTACTGGTCGAAGCAGAAACGGCGGACCGTGACGTTGTAACGCACGGCCTCGGCCTCGGCGCGGGCGATTCCGGCCTCGAAATCGGCCCAGTACTCTCCCGGGGCGAAACGGGGCATGACCGCGCAGAGCGTGTACCTGCGGCCCGACGCCAGCGAGCGGGCGATCAGGTTGGGACGGTAGTCGACCCGCCGCAGCACCTCGTTGATGCGCGCGAGGTTCTCCTCCGAGACCTTGCCGCGGTTGTGGATCACGCGGTCGACCGTCGCCACCGACACCCCCGCCATGCGGGCGATGTCGACGATGCGGACCGTGGTATGTTCGTTGTCGGACATGGTTTGCGCTGTTCTTCGGCGTTACATCGGCAAAGCTATGCAAAATTTTCGAAAATAGCAAGTGTGTGCGCACACACCTGACGATTCGAGCCCAAAAAGACCGGACCCGAAGTGGGTCCGGTCCTCTCTTTTTCCGGCTGCGCGCTACCCGGCCGGGGTCTCCGCCCCGACGGCGGCGCACCGCTGGTAGAAATCGCGGGCCACGACGATGCGGATGGCCCGGTGAAGAATCGAGAATTCGAGCGGCGTATGGCCCAGCGGCTCTCCGTCGATCTCGACCGACACCTCGGGCGAAGATTCGATGCGGATGCGGCTTCCGCGCTCCTGGAGGATGTGGCGGATGCGGTAGATGCCGCCGTTGAACAGGTAGTGGAAGCGGAACAGCAGGTGCCAGAAGTGCACCGGGCGGATCAGCGACAGGTCGAGCATGCCGTCGTCGGCCACGGCCGCCGGCAGCTGCTGGATGCCCCCGCCGTTGAACTTGCAGATGCCGATGGCGGCCGACAGCAGCAGGTTGTTGTAGACCAGCCGGTCGTCGACCCAGACCTTGACGCCCGTGGACTTGTAGCGGAAGAAATTCTTCACCAGACACCACGTATAGCGCCAGCGGCTCCGGTGACCCTTCTTTTTCAGGTGCGAGAGCTTGCGCACGACATGCGCGTCGAACCCCGCCCCGGCGACGTTGGCCATGTAGCGGCTCTGGCGGTAGTGCGCCTCCTCGTAGGAGACCACCCCGACGTCCTGCAGGAAGGAATAACCCTCGCTGATGGCCTTCACGGCGTCCTGATAGCGGTTCGAGATGCCGAACGTGCGGACCCAGTCGTTGCCCGTGCCCACGGCCACCACGGCCACGAGCACCTCGTCGGGACACACCTCCTGCTGGATGAACAGCCCGTTCACCACCTCGTGCAGCGTCCCGTCGCCGCCCACGACGATGATCCGGCGGTAGCCTTCGCGCACGGCCGTGACGGTGAGTTCCGTGGCGTGGAACTTGTGCTCCGTGAAGACCGGTTCGCAGAGGATGTGGGCATCGCGCAGGTGTTTCGAAATCTGTGGAAAATGGTCAAGCCCGCGACCGCTTCCGGCCACGGGATTGACGATGACGAACCATTTTCCGGAATCGGCCGCCACGCTGCGATTATTTTTCGGGAACGTTGCGCAGCGTGTCGACCAGGAAGTCGTAGAACTTCCCGACCGAGGCGATCTCCACCTTCTCGTCGGGCGAGTGGGGGTAGCAGATCGTCGGGCCGAACGAAATCATGTCCAGCCCGGGATAGGCGCTGCCGATGATGCCGCACTCCAGCCCGGCGTGAATGGCCGTCACGGCGGGCTTCTTCCCGTACAGCGCCTCGTAGGAGGCGGTCATGGCCTTCAGGATCGGCGACTCCATGTCGGGGTTCCAGCCGTTGTAGGCGCCCGTGAGTTCCGTTTTGGCCCCGGCCAGCGTGAAGAGGGCGGCGATGGACTCGCCCAGCGCCTCCTTCTCGGTGTTGACCGAGCTGCGCAGCAGGCATTGGAGTTTCACCGTCCTGCCGTCCGACACCACGCGTGCGAGGTTCGTCGAGGTCTGCACCAGCCCGGGCATGGCCACCGACATCTGCTGCACCCCGTCGGGGCAGGCCGCAACGGCCTTGATCAGATTTCCGGCAACCTCCTTCGGCAGCATTTCAGCCGGTTTTCCGACCTCCGCGACCTTGACCGACACCGCGTCCTCGATGCCGGCGTACTCGGCCCTTACGGTCTCCTCGTAGGCTTTCACCGCGGCGGCGAACTCGTCGTAGTCCCCGGTTTCGACCAGCACCACGGCCTCGGCCTCGCGCGGGATGGCGTTGCGGAGTCCGCCACCGTCCACCGACGCCAGCAGCACGTCGCACGGCGCGGCATTCAAAAAGCGGAACAGCAACTTGTTGGCGTTGGCGCGCTGGCAGACGATCTGGATGCCCGAGTGGCCGCCCTTGAGCCCCTTGACGCTGATCTTCGCAGCGGTATAACCGCCCGCGGGCGTCGGCTCGGCCTTGTAGCCGAAGGTCATATTGGCGTCGAGCCCTCCGGCGCAGCCCACGTAGAGTTCGCCCTCCTCCTCGGAATCGAGGTTCAGCAGGATGTCGCCGTGCAGCAGCCCCTTTTCCAGACCGTTCGCACCGTCCATGCCGGTCTCCTCGGTGGCCGTGAACAGGGCCTCCAGCGGCCCGTGCTTCAGCGTCCGGTCCTCCAGCACCGCGAGGATCGCCGCCACGCCGATACCGTTGTCGGCGCCCAGCGTCGTGCCGTCGGCCGTCACCCAGCCGCCGTCGATGTAGGCGTCGATGGGGTCCTTGGTGAAATCGAACTCCTTGTCGTTGTTCTTCTGCGGAACCATGTCGAGGTGGGCTTGCAGGATCACGCCCTTGCGGTCCTCCATCCCCTTCGAGGCGGGTTTGCGGACATAGACGTTGTGCGCCGCGTCCTCCTTCGATTCGAGGCCCTGCGCGCGGGCGAAATCGAGAATATAGCGGCGGATCTTCTCCTCGTGCGACGAGGGGCGCGGGATGCGGACGATCTCCGCGAAATGTTTCCAGACAAGCGCCGGTTTCAGCGCGACCAAATTACGGTCCATAATATTGAAGTTTAAGTGTTATATATCCATATCGTTCAAATCTCTCTCTTTCTCCGTCTCTTCCGTTCCGGCGGCCGCTGTCGCAGCCGGTCAGCGGCCCCCGGGAAGGGACAGGTCCGCCGCTCCGGGCCGGTGGCGGTCAACGGTCTCCGGTCCCGTCCTTTTCGACACTCCTGTCGAACGCCTCGACGATGTGTTTCACGAGCGGGTGGCGGACGATGTCGCGTTTGTCGAACTCCACGATGCCGATGCCGTCGACGCCCCGCAGAATCTCCATCGTGCGCACCAGACCGCTGTCCGACTTGCGCGGCAGGTCGATCTGCGTCACGTCGCCCGTGACGATGAACCGCGCATTGCGGCCCATGCGCGTCAGGAACATCTTGATCTGCGACAGGGTGGTGTTCTGCGCCTCGTCCAGAATGACGAAGGCATTGTCCAGCGTGCGGCCGCGCATGTAGGCCAGCGGCGCGATCTGCACGGTCCCCTCCTCGATGTATT
>OGZC01001707.1_pt1 | contig 11509 bp, 10 predicted proteins | sample 1576751 | NCBI WGS metagenome assembly OGZC01 (sample SAMEA3541486, study PRJEB24748) | human gut metagenome | biome: human gut; feature: human-associated habitat; material: faeces | place: China | collected 2012
AGCGTATGAAAACAAAAAAAAGTTTCCTTTGGCTGGCTTTCCTGATTTTGGCAACTATCTGGATATTAGTCAGACATAATCAACAAGGTGGCTATTACAGTGTCAAAGGTTTGGTGTTTGGGACAGTATATAAAATTACTTATCAGCATGACGGTGACTTAAAACCGGAAATAGAAGCTGAACTAAAACGCTTCGACCAATCTTTATCGCCATTCAATGACAGTTCTGTTATCAGTCGCGTCAACCGCAATGAAGAGCTGGTGACTGATAGTTTTTTCCAGAAATGCTTCCATCGCTCGATGGAAATTTCCCGCGAGACAAAGGGTGCTTTCGACATTACAGTAGCCCCTCTTGCCAATGCTTGGGGATTCGGTTTCAAAAAAGGTGCTTTTCCTGATTCATTAATGATAGACAGTCTGTTACAAATCACCGGATATAAAAAAGTGAAAATGGATAACGGCAAAGTTATCAAACAGGATCCTCGTACCATGTTAAGTTGTAGTGCCGTTGCCAAAGGGTATTCGGTAGACGTAATTGCACAACTGCTCGACCGTAAGGGAATAAAAAACTATATGGTAGATATAGGAGGCGAGGTGGTAGTGAAAGGGAAAAATCCTTCCAAAGGCTTATGGCGCATTGGAATCAATAAGCCCATCGACGATTCACTGGCCGTAAACCAAGACTTACAGACAATTCTTGAGATAACAGATTTAGGCTTGGCTACTTCCGGAAACTATCGCAATTATTATTATAAGGATGGGAAGAAATACGCCCATACGATTGACCCTAGAACTGGCTATCCGGTACAACACAATATCTTGTCCTCTACGGTAATCGCCAAAGACTGTATGACTGCCGACGCCCTTGCCACCGCCTTCATGGTGATGGGACTGGAAGAAGCGGAAGCTTTCTGCAAAGCGGATACAACGATTGACGCCTACTTTATTTATAGTGGAGAAAATGGAGAGTTCAAGACTTATTATACGGAGGGAATGAAAAAATACATAACTACTCCGTAATATATATATATATATATATTATACAAACAGAGGTTCTACTTGAGTAAAACAGAACCTCTATTCAATTGGCAAATATCTATTTCATAAACACGAAATACACTGCTGCAATCAGACAAATAAATGCAGCCAGATGATTCCAATGTAAAGCCTCACCTTTAAAGAAGATGGTAGTGAACACTGTAAAAATAACAAGTGTTATTACCTCTTGAATGACTTTTAGTTGCATCAATGAAAACGGGCCTCCATTGCCTATAAAGCCAATGCGATTGGCCGGTATCTGACAGGAATATTCAAAAAAGGCGATCGCCCAGCTGAACGCAATCACACCGATCAGCGGAAGAGCTGCGAACCAACTGTACTCCTGTTTCATCTTTAAATGTCCGTACCAAGCAAATGTCATAAAGACATTAGATACAATCAGTAACAAAATGGTATAGAATCCTTTCATAACAATCTATTCAAATTAATCTATTTTATCTGGTAATAATTCCTCCTGTACATTAGTCATACTGCTCCAAAGGCTATAACGAGCTTCCGGGTTCATCGCTTCCAACTGCCGTAAAATTCCTTTCATATCACTCCGGCTGGACTGCGATTCATAAGGACAATTCTTCACTTGCTTCTGATAATGACGCAAAGCTGCCAATTCTACCAAATCAGCTTCATGGACCAGACACATCGGACGAATAATTGTCATATCAAACTTCTTCATCATCAACCGGGGCGGCATTGTACTGAAAGCTCCCTGATAAGTGATATTCATCAATAAAGTTTCCAAAATATCATCCATATGGTGACCGAGAGCGATTTTATTGCATCCGTGTTCCTTGGCAACTGTGAACAGGGCTTTCCGACGGTTCCATGAACAGAGGAAGCAGGGAGATTTACGTGTGTCGGTAGCAGGATCAAAAGCTGTCTCATACTGCACAAAGGGAACTCCATACGTCTCACAGTGCGCTTTCAAATATTCCGTATCACTCTGATAAGGAATATTCTTCATCACCACATGAACGGCAACGACAGAAAAACGAGGCTTATAGATACGTGCGCGTTTACCCAACAGTTCAACAAGCGCCAACGAATCTTTTCCTCCTGACAGTCCGATAAGGATTTTGTCTCCTTCTTCTATCAATCCATATTGCACCACTCCTTTGCTAAACCGCCGTTCAATGCGGCGAATGGTCTTCTCTTCTTCCGTAAATTGTGTCATATCTTTGAAAATCGGCTGCAAAAGTAAGCGAAAAGAATGATTTAAAGAAGAATTAACATAATAGAATCACTGAAAAAGGGTTTATTTCTAATAAATTTGTACTTTTGAACAATTGATAAATGGACCGGTGCCCGAAAGCAGCAATGTTTTCAATCTACCCGTCACTCATAAACGCTCAAAACGATGAAAGGAAAATATATTCTATTTTTAATTTGCAGCCTCTTCCTTTGCGAAGTATCTGCACAAACACTGGAACAGGCACGCACCTTATTCACTAAGGGTGACTATGAAAAAGCCAAGCCTGTCTTCAAAAAGTATGCTAAATCACAACCGTCGAACGGGAATTATAACTATTGGTATGGCGTATGTTGCCTGAAAACCGGAGAAGCGGAAGAAGCTGTGAAACCTCTTGAGATAGCAGTGAAAAAACGTGTTACCAGTGGACAACTCTATCTGGGACAGGCATATAATGAAACGTATCGTTTCGAAGATGCTGTAAACTGTTTTGAAGAATATATCGCAGATTTAAGTAAACGTAAGAAATCGACGGAAGAAGCGGAGAAACTTCTGGAAAAGAGCAAAGCTGACCTCCGGATGTTGAAGGGAGTGGAAGATGTATGTATCATTGACAGCTTCGTTGTAGACAAGGCGACTTTCCTCCATGCATACAAGATTAGTGAAGAATCGGGTAAATTGTTTACCTTCAATGATTTTTTCAAGACAGAAGGAGATCATCCGGGGACTGTCTATGAAACAGAAATTGGAAATAAAATCTATTATAGCGAAAAGGGCGAGAACGGTAATCTTGACATCTTCTCAAAAAACAAATTGCTGAATGAATGGAGTGACGGACGCCCGTTGCCGGGTAGCATCAACGCTTCCGGAAACGCAAATTATCCGTTCGTTCTATCGGACGGCGTCACGGTTTACTATGCCAGCGATGGTGAAGGACTGGGTGGCTACGACATCTTTGTCACCCGTTACAACACGAATACCGACACTTATCTTGTTCCGGACAATGTAGGTATGCCGTTCAATTCACCGTACAATGATTATATGTACGTCATTGACGAATACAACAATCTCGGATGGTTTGCTTCCGACCGTTTCCAACCCGAAGGAAAGGTATGTATTTATGTGTTCATTCCTAATACTTCCAAGCAGACTTATAATTATGAAGCAATGGAACAGCAACAGATTATTCGTCTGGCACAGATTCATTCGCTGAAAGAAACCTGGAAAGACAAACAAGCTGTAACCGAAGCATTGCAACGCCTGGAAGCTGCCATCAGTCATAAGCCTAAAGAACGTCGCGCGATGGACTTTGAATTTGTCATTGACGATCATACGACTTACTATCTGATGAGCGACTTTAAATCCGCAAAAGCAAAATCACTTTTCCAGCGTTACCAGCAGATGGAGAAAGACTATTATCAGCAAGAAGAAAAGCTGAATAGCCTGCGTCAACAATATGCCGGTGCCAACCAACAGGGAAAAGAGAAAATGGCTCCTGCCATCCTCGACCTCGAAAAGCGGGTACTGCAAATGTCCGAAGAGCTGGATACTCTCGAAGTGAATGTACGCAATGCAGAAAAAACAAAATAAATTAATAACTCTGAACTATGGATATACTCATTATCGCCGTTCTCATCATTGCCGCAGTCATACTGTTTCTGGTAGAACTGTTCGTCATCCCGGGCATTAGCCTGGCCGGAATTTCTGCATTGGTTTGTATTCTTTATGCCAACTACTATGCATTTGCCAATTTAGGTATGGCAGGAGGATTTATCACTCTTGGTATATCGGCGATTGCCTGTATCGGATCATTGATTTGGTTTATGCGATCGAAGATGCTGGACAAACTGGCATTGAAAAAGGATATTGATTCGAAAGTAGACCGTAGCGCAGAAGACAGCGTTAAAGTAGGTGATACAGGAATCAGTACCACACGTCTGGCACAAATCGGTTATGCCGAAATAAACGGAAAAATTGTGGAAGTAAAATCAATAGACGGATTCCTCAATGAAAAGACTCCGATTATTGTAAGCCGTATCACCGACGGTACAATCATGGTTGAAAAACACAAAGAATAATATTCACTTAATAATAACATCAATGGAATCATCTTTCTACTTGCCTATCTTTCTGATAGCTGGAGGTATTATCTTCTTGATAATATTTTTCCATTACGTGCCGTTCTTCCTCTGGTTGTCGGCAAAAGTGTCGGGAGTTAACATCTCGCTGATACAACTATTTTTAATGCGTATACGTAACGTTCCGCCGTACATCATCGTGCCGGGAATGATCGAGGCTCACAAAGCCGGTCTGAAAAACATTACCCGTGATGAACTGGAAGCCCATTATCTGGCTGGCGGACATGTAGAAAAGGTGGTTCACGCCTTGGTATCCGCATCGAAAGCGAATATCGAATTACCTTTCCAGATGGCTACCGCTATCGACCTTGCAGGACGTGACGTATTCGAAGCTGTACAGATGTCTGTAAACCCGAAAGTGATCGACACACCTCCTGTTACGGCTGTTGCAAAAGACGGTATTCAGCTGATAGCCAAAGCACGTGTTACGGTACGTGCCAACATTCGTCAGTTGGTCGGTGGTGCAGGTGAAGATACGATCCTTGCCCGTGTAGGCGAAGGTATCGTTTCATCTATCGGTTCTTCTGAAAACCATAAATCGGTCCTTGAGAATCCGGATTCGATCTCTAAACTTGTACTTCGTAAAGGTTTGGACGCAGGAACAGCTTTCGAGATCTTGTCTATTGATATCGCGGACATCGATATAGGTAAAAATATCGGTGCGGCTCTGCAAATTGACCAGGCTAACGCAGATAAGAACATCGCACAGGCAAAAGCCGAAGAGCGTCGTGCTATGGCAGTTGCTTCTGAACAGGAAATGAAAGCAAAAGCACAGGAAGCTCGTGCTAAAGTAATCGAAGCAGAGGCTGAAGTTCCTAAAGCGATGGCTGAAGCTTTCCGCAGCGGCAACTTAGGCATCATGGATTATTATCGCATGAAAAATATTGAAGCTGATACCTCCATGCGCGAGAATATCGCCAAGCCGGCAACGGGCAATGCAGGCAATCAGCCTTTGAGCAAATAATCGTTCACAAACGCCGGAATCCGATTTCATTTCAGTTGTAAGACGCACTCCCCTTTGCTAAAGGAAAAAGATAGTGGCTTCTTCTGAACTTAAATCCGGTTCCGGCGTTTCTATTTATAGATACAAATCCTATTATAAAACTAAAACCCTTCAATAACATGAAAAAGTACTTTCCATCCTCTGAATTGATTATCAATGAAGACGGTTCAGTATTCCATCTTCACGTAAAGCCCGAATGGTTGGCAGACAAAGTAATTTTGGTAGGTGACCCCGGACGTGTAGCACTCGTAGCTTCTCATTTCGAAAACAAAGAATGTGAAGTGGAAAGCCGCGAATTCAAAACCATCACGGGTACTTATAAAGGTAAACGGATTACAGTGGTTTCTACAGGAATCGGTTGCGATAACATCGACATCGTAATGAATGAACTGGATGCACTCGCCAATATAGATTTTAATACCCGCGAAGAAAAGGATCAGTTCCGCCAGCTGGAATTAGTACGTATCGGCACATGTGGCGGCTTACAGCCCAACACTCCTGTCGGAACATTTGTGTGTTCGCAGAAGTCTATCGGCTTTGACGGATTGCTGAATTTCTATGCCGGACGAAATGCTGTATGCGACTTACCTTTTGAGCGTGCGTTCCTCAATCACATGGGTTGGTCGGGAAATATGTGCGCGCCTGCTCCTTATGTCATTGATGCCAGCGAAGAACTGATTGACCGGATTGCCAAAGAGGACATGGTACGTGGAGTAACAATCGCTGCCGGAGGTTTCTTTGGTCCGCAGGGACGTGAACTTCGTGTTCCATTGGCAGACCCGAAACAGAATGATAAAATTGAATCTTTCGAATATAAAGGCTATAAGATTACCAACTTCGAAATGGAAAGTTCGGCTTTGGCAGGACTTAGCCGGTTGATGGGGCACAAGGCTATGACCGTCTGCATGGTGATAGCCAACCGACTTATTAAAGAGGCCAATACAGGATATAAAAATACAATTGATACACTGATTAAAACTGTACTTGACAGAATATAGAGGTACGCTCTTCTGAAAGAATAAAAATGTAATCGTTAGAATAGAATTATAGAGCTGTCTAACGAGTTCTAAATATTGAATTTCCCCCACGCTACAAATAGTTATAGCGTGGGGGAAATTCTTAATGAGGAACTTCTTAGGCAGCTTCATTTTTATCATTTAGATTATCTTCAACATAGTATCACTATGACGCCGTGATAGTAACGCTATAATACGATTATAGTGACATTATCCGAGAAGGATAGCGTCACTTTATCACACAATTATTTTTAATCTGATTTTTTATCAATAACCAATCGTAAATCTCTCCTGATGATGTTTCGGATATTCCAATTCATCAATCATTGCGGCAGCGTAATCTTCGACAGAGATATGACTGTTCCCTACGATGTCTACAATCATATCATCTTTTCCCAACCGATAACGCCCTGTACGTACTCCCGGACGCATATCTGCTGCCGGAGAGAAGAACACCCAGTCTATTTCTTTCTCTTTCTTCAAGAAGTTCAGATAAAACTCTCCTAAGGCTTTCACTCCCGGCAATATATTTTCGGGTACTTCGCCGGAATCCATCAAACGCAAGCCCGGAGCGATAAATAAAGAACCGGCACCACCAACCATCAGAAAACGATTGACGCCAGCCTTCTTCACTCCATCAATTATAGTCAGATAAACTTTAATGGTTTCATCGTATATATCAGGATTATTCCATCCCGGATTGAACGCACTAACAACGGCATCCGCGCCTTTACAAACGTCGGCCACTTCATCAAGCACGGCTACATCGGCTTTCACCACTTTCAGATTTTCATTCTCTATCTTTATCTTTTCCGGATTACGAACTACTGCTGTAACTTCGAAACCACGATTCAAAGCCTCATTCAGAAGAGCAGAACCAACAAAGCCACTTGCTCCGATAAGGACTATCTTTTTCACTTTCTCCATATTCAAATCTATTATAATGTTACTACTATTATAATAGTAACACTACAATATTCAGAATGTTGGTTCTCTTTTAGAAAATTAATTATCCGATATAAGATTCTATCGTCTCTCTTAGCCTCTCCAAAGAATAGGGTTTTGAAATAACGGCGTTACATCCAGCTTGAATAGCCTGTTGCTGTTCGGTATAGAAAGCATACGCAGTCACTGCAATAATAGGCACGGTCAGAGAAATCGTACGGATCTTTTCAGTAGCCTGAATACCGTCCATCACCGGCATACGAATATCCATCAGTATCAAATCCGGGCTTTCACGGATAAAACTATTGATAGCCTCCTGCCCATTGCGTACCCATGAGATAATATATTCTTTATTCAGAAGAATGTTTAGTTGAGCAAAGTTCGACTCTATATCTTCCACTACCAATATCTTTTTACGTTTATCCGCTTCAATATCCTTTTTATGCGGAAGTCTTCTTTCAACAACTTCTTTCGGTACTTCCTGATAAGGCAAATAGAGTGCAAACGTACTCCCCTGCTCCAATTCTGAAGTTACCTCGATGCGCCCGCCCAGACGTTCTACGATACTTTTACAGATTGAGAGTCCCAGCCCGGTACCTTGTACGAAGTCATTCAGCTTCTCAAAACGGGTAAAAATTTGCGGGAGTTTCTCTTTGGATATTCCGCAACCTGTATCGCTGACAAATAGCTTCAGCCAGGGGCCTTCATGTTTCAGCCCTAATGTAATAGTTCCCTTTTCCGTATTTTTAATGGCATTCGAAAGGAAGTTGAACAAGACCTGCATCACCCGGTTTCGGTCGGTAGAAGTCCAGTATTCTCCTTCCGGGCGAATCACATTCAGCTCTACGCTTGACTTCATCTTCAGTTGGTGCACTTTCTCCACTTCTTCCACCAAACTTGCAATCTCTACCTGTTGGAAATGCATCTCCGACTTTCCGGATTCAATGCGGGACAAGTCCAAGATATCATTGATTAACTGCAACAACAAGTTACTATTTCTCTGGATTATTTCCAGATACTCCATTTTCTCTTCTTCACTCTCTGTCACCGCGATAATCTCCGAGAAACCAACAATAGCATTCAACGGGGTACGAATCTCATGACTCATATTTGCCAGAAAGACCGACTTCATCTTATCGGCATCTTCCGCACGACGTTTAGCTTCAATCAATTCCTGCGAACGCTGAATCCGGTCTCCGATATCATGTATCAGCGCAAGTACTCTGTTTCCTTCGAATGGGGCGATACGTGCCTGAAAATAATGCAGACTTCCATCCACTTCAAGGGGATATTCTATTTCCTTCAACTTACCATCACGCAAACATTCCCGGATGTTACAAAGAAACAGGTCACTGACCTCCGGTGAATAAATAGATCGTCCGTCTGCTCCGCGCAACACTTCCACAGGATGAAGCAAGATTGTCCCCGGTGCCATCAGGACATCGGTAATGAAGAAGTTATCATCAAAGATAAATATGAATTCCGGCAGTGCTTCAATTATTTTACGGTTGTATTCTTCCAGATATTTGATATGTTGTTCCTTTTCGCACTGTGAAGTGACGTTCACCGTATATGCCAGCAGTTTGCCCGGATGGCTTTTGCAACTTTCTTTGTAGGACAGAAAATGATCTTCCAGCCAAATCACTTCCCCTTGTTCGCCCATACAACGAACTCCTATTTGTGAGGTCTTAGACTCTGATGAAAGCATTTCTGCAAATGCCTGTTGATAGGATTCGGCATCTTCCGGATGGATAAACCGATAGAAATCATCAATGTCCTCAAAAATAATTCCGGTATCCTTCAATCCGAGTGTGGAGAAATAATCGTCTGAAAAGGAGCATTTGCCCGTAATGATATCATACTCCCATAAAGCTATTTGATGAGCTGCAAGCACAGAAAGTATTTCCTGATAGTTTTCCCGTATGAGCTCGCTTTTCTCATTCGGAGAATATAAATTGATCGCTGGTTCCATAAGCATTATTGTTTTATTTTGTTTGGTGTACCACTGCACGGCAGCAAATATAAACAAATAAAGCACAAGTTGTGCTCAATTTTCTATTTTTTACTTAGAAACAATTATCTTTGCTCATCCAAAAAGAAAAAACAATGAATCAAGATACGATCTGCGCTATCGCTACCGCCCAGGGCGGTGCTATCGGAAGCATCCGCGTTTCCGGTCCGGAAGCTATTTCTATCACCGGCAACATCTTCAAGCCAGCCAAAGCTGGCAAATTATTGAGTGAGCAAAAACCATATACTTTGACATTCGGACGTATTTATGACGGGGACGAGATTATTGACGAAGTGCTCGTCAGTCTTTTCCGTGCTCCTCATTCATACACAGGAGAAGATAGTACGGAAATCACGTGCCATGGTTCTTCTTATATTCTTCAACAGGTGATGCAATTGCTTATCAAAAACGGCTGCCGTATGGCCCAACCGGGAGAGTATACGCAACGTGCTTTCCTCAATGGAAAGATGGATTTAAGTCAGGCAGAGGCTGTGGCGGACTTGATCGCTTCTTCATCTGCTGCCACCCATCGTTTGGCTATGAGCCAGATGCGAGGTGGTTTCAGCAGAGAATTGACGGAGTTACGCAACAAATTGCTGAATTTCACCTCTATGATTGAACTGGAGTTGGATTTCAGCGAAGAGGATGTTGAATTTGCCGATCGTTCTGCATTAAGGAAGTTGGCAGATGAAATCGAACAGGTCATTTCGCGGTTGGCTCATTCTTTTAGTGTTGGTAATGCTATTAAGAACGGTGTCCCTGTAGCTATTATCGGTGAAACAAATGCCGGAAAATCGACTTTACTGAATGTATTATTGAATGAGGACAAAGCGATTGTCAGTGATGTCCACGGGACAACGCGTGATGTGATCGAAGATACTATCAACATCGGAGGAATCACTTTCCGATTCATTGATACTGCCGGAATCCGGGAAACCAATGATACGATTGAAAGTCTCGGTATCGAACGTACTTTCCAAAAGTTAGATCAGGCAGAGATTGTTCTTTGGATGGTAGATGCTGTGAATGCCGCTTCTCAAATTGAACAGTTATCGGAGAAGATAATTCCACGTTGTGAAGGAAAACATTTGATTGTTGTATTTAATAAGGCTGATTTAATCGAAGACAAGCAAAAAGAGAATTTACAGTCTCTATTAAAAGACTTTTCTAAAGAATCTGCGGAATCTATTTTCATCTCGGCCAAACAACGAGAGAACACAAGTGAACTGCAAAAAATGCTTATTGATGCAGCACACTTGCCTACAGTGACACAAAATGACATTATTGTGACAAATGTAAGGCATTACGAAGCTTTAAATAAAGCTTTGGAAGCTATTCATAGAGTACAAAACGGACTTGACTCGCAGATTTCCGGAGATTTTCTTTCGCAAGACATACGGGAGCCGCTGTAGATCAGCATCAGTACGATCTGCGCATAGATATCGTCCTTCTGCATCCAAAGAGCCTGGATCTCACCTTCTGTAAACGGCGTGCGATCCATTTTGTTTGGATTCTTGTTCTTGAATTTCTGGATATTCACGTACTGTGAATAGTCCTTGCTGCAAAGCTCGTACTTCATGGCATAGTCGTACATCTGGTTCAGCAGCACCTTCAATTTACGAAGTGTGGGATAATTCTTTCCGCAGGTGTCTACAACGCTCTGCAGATCCATCAGTTTCAGATCCTTGAACACTCGGTTATGTAGCGGCTGACAAGCCTTATAGGATGCTTGATAGCCCTTTACATTCGATTCCGAGATCGTCGGAAATTTCTCAGATGCCCATTTGTCGAACACCTCAGAAAAAGTGATTTTTGATACCGCAATGTCATATGGATTTTTGTTGTACTCCATAAGCATTTCAAGACCTTTTGCTCTTGTCGGAGCATAACCGATGGTAACGCAGACCTGTTTGCACTTGCCGGTTTCCACATCGATCTCCCATCCGACTGTTTTGCGTACGATATACGGATTACGTCTTTTGCCGGACAGCTTATAAACTGTGCCAACGCCGTTTCCCAGTTTCATTGGCATCATCTCCCTTCTTTGCCTTAAACAACTTTATACTACGTCGTCATTGCTCATATCCTTAAAATAGCCGGTCTCCTCCCATACCTTTTTGTCTGGGCAGAAGTAATTGTATTCCCTGGATCC
>OGZC01001708.1_pt1 | contig 11506 bp, 16 predicted proteins | sample 1576751 | NCBI WGS metagenome assembly OGZC01 (sample SAMEA3541486, study PRJEB24748) | human gut metagenome | biome: human gut; feature: human-associated habitat; material: faeces | place: China | collected 2012
AAATACTATCCCAATTATGGATACAAGTAAAACAACAAGCCAATAGCATATTAAAAACTTCAGGCATCGTTTTATCCTCTTTTTAAATGTTAGCCCATTCTTCTGCCCTTGTCGAAAATGTGCATATCCACTACAAAGACAATATGTCGGCGCACAAATTGCACAAAGCCATCCTAGGTAATATATCAACGGGGTTTCCTCATTTAACCAAATCAAGGGTGTTCCTATCACTGCCCCCCCCCCGCAGACAAAATAGATGAAGCATGAGCATGCTAACTACGGCATAGCCTTTACTCATCTGTATATCTTTATTTGACAGTTCCTTATCACTCATTATTCCTTAATTTCCTTCCCATTCAAGAAAGACACATAATCAAAATCATCAAGATATCTTTTCCCGGAAAAGGGTCTCAATTTGAATGTACCCCCCCCCCTGAATTTTTTTATTCCATTATCTATTCCAATATAATGCGCATCAACCATCTCTGGATGTCTTTTATGCGTCAACACTACTTTATTTGTTGAATATGGTAGCTTCTGATATTCTTCAAGTTCTTGTGGAAAAAAATTATCATACGTTTCCATGATATAAAAAATATTTGAATAATCAACTCTATTCACACGTTCAAACCATTTTTTTTGCTTCCTCAAAGCTCTCATAATGGTTAAATAAAATATCAATATCTGGATATACCTCGGATACTAACTTACCAGTTGGAAATCCATATTTGTTGCTGTAATCTGTTTCAACCAGATTACAGCCCAAGTAGTGTTCCAGATGTTGAATAAAAAGCGGAAAATTTTTCACTGTCAAGTTAATCGTCGGTGAATTAAACTTCAAACCAAGGTCATGATAAATAAATCCCGCACAACAGTTATTCGAAATAATCGTTGGACTAGAGTTTCTTAATTTTCTGCGTTGAACATTGCACCACCGTTCATGTAATATTGCTTGCATACAACGGTACGGTTTCAATACAATATTATCACTCATAGCATCGCTCCTCCCTTCTCTCTTTGGCAAACAAGAAGTATTAATACAATCTACCGATTACCTTTGCCGGGACACCTGCAACCTTAACATTGTCTTCAATATCTTTTGTCACCACTGCATTGGCTCCAATCCTCACATTAGATCCTACACGAACTGGTCCAATTACTTTTGCGCCTGCTCCAAAGCCAACATTGTCACCAATAATCGGAGCTCCAGGTTTCCCTGTCTGACCAATAAAAACATCACCTATCAAATAGCAATTTTTCCCAATTTTAGCTTCGGTACTAACTACAATACTACCATAATGGTGTATACAAAGTCCTTCTTCAAAAGTATTTACTGGAATCGAAAATCCTAATTTCCCACCGATAGCATTTTTCTTTATCTCATAGTATTTGGCAAGGAGTTTGTGTGCCCCCCCGTACATTTGTGTGATATTCACATTTTCTCATGTAAAAAAGGAAATTCCAAATCTTTTTATAGTAACTATAAAATGTTATCCGATAGGCTGATGCCTTCTTCACCTTGTTTGCAATTCTATCTTGCTCAATATAATACTTTAAATCTTCCTTTGTTTTTATCATACCCTACCGTTCCTCTTTTGCATTACAAATATAATGTATCCGTCAAAAAATCAAGATCAATTTGCTGCTTTAATTTGAGAACCTGTTTATGAATCAAATCATTCTTTTTCATTTTCGATTCAATATTGCTTCCAAGAGACATTCTAGTGTCAAAATAATTTTCATCCGGGTTTGCACTAAATCCATCATAACCTGCAATTGTAATCGTTCTGATGCCAATTGACATAAGCAAATTAATCAACATCAAGGTAGGATCATCAGAAATATCTGCATCATCACACAGATAAGAAGCATAATTAACACGAATACCTTCGCTAAAGTCCAGATTAGAAGTTGTTATGTACTCTTTTACCTTTTCCGTTGGTAAACTTGATACACGTTTTTCATTTGCTAAATATAAGTAGTCATATTCATATTCTTGTGAAATTTTATTTACACCAAAAACGATTGGATTATTTGTTCTAATGTACGCTTTAATTTTATCCTGTTCTTTTACCAAAGATGATCCTGGTGCCAAAATAAGTATGGAACGTCCTGTGATTTTTTCCTTAAGTCTATTCACTGCTTCATGATCATCCACATACCGCTCTTGATATTTTGTATAATAGTTGCTCGCCTTTTCAATGGAAAAAGAATTTCGATCTGTCTCAGAAATCATCGTCAAAATTTCATGCATCGAACGAACCGTAAGAGTATTCTTCTCTGCAAAATATGCTGCATAGTTAGGATGGCAGTTGTGGATTGCAGAAAGATAAAACGGCAAAGAGTATCCCCAAAAGTTCTTCGCAAATATCGGTTTTAAGCATTCATCAAACACTTCTAAAATAGGTTCAATATTATATGTCTTTCCAAAGTTTTGATTTAAATATTTTGCAAATAACTCTATGTTTAAGTTACCTGCACCACGTCCCATTCCAAAAACGCTTGCATCAATAATCAAATCATGATCCAAATTTTGCTCAACCATATATTTCGAATTGCTATAAGCCTGCTGCAAGTTATTATGTGAATGATATCCCAATTTAATGTCGCTTTTCAGATTGTTATCAGTCAAGAACAACAATCTGCGAAAGTCCTTTAATTCCATAACGCCAAAACTATCCACAATGTAGAATGCTTCCGGTTCCAACTCATTAGTTTTTCTAATGAGTTGGACATATTCTTCATCGCTATAATTAAGCGCCCCCATTGGTTGCACATAAAAACGATAACCCTTTTTCTTTAGACTTTCAAAATACTCAAAAGCACCCTCAAGATCCTTTTTATGAAATGCAACTCGAATAATCGGGCTGGCTTCCGAAGCCATTTCAAGTAGGCTTTCTGGATACTCTCCATAGTTTACCATTACGGCATAATCCTGATGAGTACTCTTAGCCGGAGCATACGCCCTACTAACATCCTGAATATTAGTATATCTTGCTACATTTTTGTTCCCAGCATTTTTAGTACTCAGGTATCCACATTCAATAATTTCAACACCAGCCTGAACAACTTTTCGAGCTACCTCTTTAATGTTCTCTTCTCCAAATTCCCAGTTGTTTACATATCCGCCATCACGTAATGTACAATCGAGTAAATAAATTTTATTCATATGTTTTCTCCTTGAAACTAATCTTTTCCAAATAAAGCAGGCATAAACATCGTGATTATTTGAACAACTATGCATGACAATGCCAGACTCATCAATGCAATGAATATTGTAAGTGGAATACAGTTATAATCAAAACCCAATCCACCTATAAATTTTCTAAATAGTTCAACAAACGGCTTATGCACTAAAAATATACCCATTGTGTTTTGGCCAATCCATATTAAGGCATTTTTTCTCTCTAAGGTGCAATCAATACATATAGAAAGGCTTAGTAATATAACCGTACCACCTAAAGCACCTAGTAGAAAAGCACCCGCATTCCCATATATTGCATTAGCCATCAAAACATATCCAACAGATGGATTGTTAAAATATATTCCTATGCCTAGACAAACACAGCCCAATAATCCGAATATTAAAGCAGTTCCAAATTTTTGTAACCGAATCCTCTTTTTGAATATCACTTTTTTCGATATATGCCCGAACATCATAAATGAAGCAGCTACAAATGCGATATCTATCCCTAGTGGATCGCCGAATTTCGTATGAGGCATCATAAAACCAATCACGAGAAACAAAATGGTTCCTACAAATTCCACCGTTTTCTTCTGTAGACAAGACGCTGCATATATCATAAGTTCAACTATTATATCTGCCACAAATAGTGTTGGTAAAAACCAAAGCGATGTAAGAGAATCCGCACGAATCAGGGTTTCCCTTGTTCCATAGCAAATGTACAATAGGTTCTTAAAGGAAAACTGGCTATAAATACATCCCCAAACAATGTACGGAACTAACAATCGGTAAAATCTACGCCTAATAAACCGTTTAATTTCATCTACCGACTCCACATTATCTTTGCAAAATATCCCTGACAAAAAGAAAAATGCCGGCATATGAAAAGCATATAATAAACTTTTAGTGTTCGTACTTGAATCGACTACATGTCCAAGTATCACACAAAAAATCGTCAGTGCTCTAGCAATATCCAGATATGTAATTCTATCCTTATTCAATATTGACCGAGTAGAACTTTTATCCATATTTTTTATTTATTCTCAATTTTTGTAGTCGAAGCATCTTTTAGTTTTTCACGAATCTGTGTGGTAGAAATTCCCTTTGTATAAGGAATATAAACAACATCACATCCAACGCTCTTCAATTCAGCCTCAATCTTGTTCCACACTTCCGTTCCCTTCCAGTCATCACCAATAAACGCCACATCAAAATGGTACTTCTCCCACGCCTCCATTTTGCTTCGTGTTTCATTTTTTACAACTTCATCTACATATCTTATTGCGCCAACAATAGCTGCGCGATCTTCATAATTAATAACTGTAGGTCTATTTTTGCAGTGCATTACCCACTCATCTGAATGAATACCCACAATCAAATAGTCGCAGTATTCCTTTGCCTGTTCCAATAATGCCTGCTCGGAGGATACAAACCATTCATTCTCAAAAGACAGGATTTCGGAAAGGAGCTGTTCGTCCTCTGGGGTGAGTTCTGCGTGCTGTTCCAAATAGGGAATGAACACCTCACGCCCCCACCGCAGACTTTCCATCTTTTCCCGATACGCATCCTCGTCCTGCTTTTTCCACTCTGGGATAAACGGACAATTTGGTGACAGGCAATAATCATAATGATTTTTGATATGGGCAATCAAATCGCCCTCGCCATCTCCAATGTCAAAACGCCCGTCATAGTGCATATCCTCGCCATCAATGACTGCGGAAATATCAAAATCAGTCTTGTGATACCAACCGACCGCTTTGCTCTCGTCCTCCCGTTCTCGGTGCTGCTTTTCATCTAAAATACCAAGTAACCTGTTTCCAAGAGCAAAGCTAAGATTGGTAAATCGTTCATTCAGCTTCTTGTCATAAAAGCAGGGATGCTCGGAAAAGCCGATAGAAAATTCTAAGCTGTCAGGCTTTTTCTCGGTGAGTGTTTCTGATTTCTGCCTGTCGGTTACTACGACTTTGAGATGGTCATTCGCAGGGTTTTTGTTCAGAAGTTCGCTTAGCTTCGTATGATTGTACGCCTGCATCAAAATCGGGAACTGCACATTCTGCAAAGTCACCCTATCCTCAGTCACTGACTGCACTTCATATTTGTCTGCCCCCAGATACACCACATCGCCCTCGTGACAGAGGTAGTGCATGGGATGCAGCTCCGTCAGTTCTTTGGAAAAATACCACGCATTACTGCGGCTGTAAGTGTCGCTCGTTTTACCTTGTACCAGAGCCAGAAAATCAAGAAGCTGTTGCACCGTTGCAGGATCAGAAAGCTGTTCCTCCATCTGCCTGTTATTTATAGTGGCAAGATCGGTACGATTTCCCTGCGACAAAAGCTCTTTTTCATAACCGTCCAAATCACGGATAAAATCAGACAGACGCAGGGCAAGGCTGTCCCGTTTGTCAGCAGGGGAAAGTGCCTGCTTAGACTGGATAAACCGTTGTCTTGCAAGTTTTCTCTGGGTGTCGATTTCATACTGCGGTGCAGATACCTGTTCCAGATAGTCCGCATAATGGTCTTTTTCTTTTGGGTTTAAATAGCGGTCATTCTTGATAAGCTCACGCAGGCGTTTTTCCACCTTCGACCAAGATAATCGCAGGTCTGGATCAGTATAAGAACCCTGTTTTTCAATGGCAATCCCTTTACTGTCTGCCCATCTTCCGCCCTGTGTTCCGTCTGGAAAAATGTGTGTTCCGCCGCCTGTACCATATTCCTGTTTCAAAAATTCAATGTTTGTTTTGCTGTCATTATTTTTCTGAAACTGACGATAGATGCGGTATTTGCTCTTATCATAACTACTACCCATTTGCAGAACAGAGTCAATATCTTCCTGTGAAACGACAAAAGCAGAGGACTTTTCATCCTCTGCCTGTGTTATCCTTTCTATCTGCTGTTCAACCGTTGGAAGATTGGCACTTACTTCTTCCTCATTGGCAATGCTTAGCTGTAAATCAGTTCCGTCAAGATGACTTCCTCCGCTTGGCTGCGGATGTTGTTCATCAATCCTACCCACTGCATCGGGGCTTTTTCCTTCAGTTTCTCCGTCACGCCCTGCTCCATTGAGAGCTGCTTCGTCAGAAGCTCCAACCGTTTGAGTGCTGTCTGTTCCACCTCGTAAAGATGCTGATTTAGCATCCCCTCTGTCAGCAGGTTCAGATAGGTCACTCTCTTGTGCTGTTCCAGATACTCCCTGTGCATCATAGCGTATCTGCCAAGCGGAAGCTCTGGCTCTGTCGGTAATGTTAGGTCGGGAATAAGATAATCCCCTTGTTTGGTGTATGTGATTTCGCTCATTATGATTACTCCTTTCGGCTTGTTCTCTGCCTACATCATAGCGTGTTTGAGATTGCGGCGCAAAGGTGCGATTTTGACTTTTCTCCGCAATTTGCACATCTCGGATAGTCTGAGAGATTTCCCTGAGTGCCATTTCAGAAATATCGCTTGTAGCAATACCAAGAGCGTTGATAGTGGCGGGAGTATTAAAGTTAATGATTTCAGCAAAATCCTCACGCTCAAATACCGCTTCAGTATCAACACCGCAACGGCTCATCAGCATATATGCTACGCTGTTGACCGCAAGCTGTCGGTAAATGACCTCGATATTATATTCGTCAAGACCCTCTAACAAACTATCCTGCGTACAGGATTTGAGCTGCGGCATATAATCCTGCAAATTATCCTCAACTGCGTTTTTTGCCGTTTCCATCAGCACCGAAGCAAGGTCGGTGCTTTCCACATCGCCAAATCTGTCGGAAAGCCGTTCAATAACTGCCTGCTCGTATCGCTCACTCATCTGCCATATCGGAACAGGGTGGCTGCCGTAATAACCCTCGTGCGTATCGGATATATCAAAATAGTATTTCAGCGTGTTCCTGCGACCTTTCGGGTCGAACACGGCAATCCCTTTGCTGTCTTTATTTACCCAACGCTTAAAGAGCTTATTCCAAGTGCCAAGTTCTGCCACAGCTACGGCATCGGGACGTTGAGCATAGATTAAGAGCTGTTCGTCAAAGCGACACTTATAGTTGCGGCAGGCAGAAGACAGAAAACTCTGCCACGTCTGCGGACTTTTCGCAACCGACACTCCTGTTCGCCGATACAGCTCCGTGATTAGCTGATACTTTGCAGCCATTTTCTTTACACCTCCTTGTGATCTGCCCCTGCGATCAGGCAGGGGCGTAACTGATTTTATTGTGTTTCATTCGTCTGATAAAGTCTTTGGTGTCATACAGCACACCGTCAATCTCTGTGTGGTTTTCATCTACATAGCGGCAAAGGACACATTGTGCATCCCCGTTTTCAGAAAACAGCCGAAGCATACCTCCGTCTGGAATAGAAACTTCAATGTCGTTTCCTTCATTTTTGAAATGAATCATTCTTTTTTCACTCATTCATACCACCGCCAAGAAAGGAAATGACCTTGTTCGATTTGATACTCTTTTGCAGGTCGTTGATCAGGGTAATATCTGCCACCGTAATGCCCTGCATGGAAAGAATATCGTCCATTGTCATAGAAGCGATTGCCTTTTCATCTGCAAAGCCTGCTTCAAAGACTTTATTCAAAACCTTTACCGCTTTCTGATTGACTGCCATTGTCCCATCCCTCCTATCGTTCATAGTCTTTGTGTTTCGATGCTTTTGTTGCCTGCGGCTCTTTACTGATCGGCTCACAGGCTGCACCGTTTTTGTGCAGAAACTCGGCAAACTCACCGATGTGATACAGGTTGTTACCGACCTCCGTATGGTATTCGTCAATAAAGCGGCAGGTGTATTCCCGTTTTTCGCCCCAAGCGGTCGTTACCATAATCTTCCCACCGTCTGGGATACGGAACAGTTCTTTATACTGCGTATCTATAAAACGGATGCCCTGCTCAGCCTTTTCCATGTGCTGATTCAGCCATTCCTTCACATAGCAATAACAGTAAAAGTTATAATCGCCTTTGGTGGGATTGCACCGAAATAGAAAAGCGTGCTTTCCTGTGTCCACACGAAAACCATATTCCGTACAATAATTCCCTTTCATCGCACTTTCAGGATATTTTCTTGCAAAAGCACCCATATCATAACGGTTGTGCAAAAGTCCTTTATCCTCACGCAAGGCATTGATGACGGTATCAAGGTCTGCCTTAAATTCGTCCGTTTTCCATTGGGGTCTGGTATCAAACCAAGTGGTATAAAAGCCATAGCCTGTTGTTGCAAAATCGCCACGCAGATGTCCGATTGTACCTGTCTGCCCCTCAATCTGCATACTTTGGGCATAAGTGTATTTCTGTTCTGTCGGGGTTAATGGTCGTATCTCCATATCAGCGTTCCTCCTGTCGCTGTTTTTCTTTCTTCCTGTCTAAAATCTTCTGCATACATACATCGCAGAAAATAACCGTCCCTTCCTTATAGCGGGGATAAGGGCAGGTCGCACAATCATATTTTTTCTTAGCGTTCTCGGTCATTGTGATTCCTCTGTTTCTTTTCTGGTTGGTTATAGGGCATCCTGCACTCGTTCTGATAGCGTTCATTCAGCTTATCCCTTGCTTCGGAAAGCTGATTGCAATAATACCCCCAGAAATAATCTGATCCATCCTTACAGTACCAACACACATAAGGGTTCGGGGCTTTGGAGTTATGCCCGATGACAAGCTCTGTACGCCCGATTTGACAGCTCTCAATAATTTCATAGCCGCCGTTCATTCGTTTTTCTTCGTTCATAAGCCACCTCTCATTCTTTGGCGTAACGCCTGTAATTCTGTTCCTGCTTGGCACGGAGTTTCTGGATACGGACACTGCCTAAAAGCTCTGGATGTTCTGCCTGCAACTTTCGGCGTGTCCTGCCCACGCTCTCAAAGCTCGGCAGTCCCAGATAACGGTACTGCGACATCACTTCCGCAAAGGGCATCGCCCCTGCGGCCTTAAAATAGCTGTTACATACTTTCAGATACAGCACCATATCGTCATTTCTGGCTTCCTCGTCCTTTTTCAAAATGGCTCGCACCTTATCCTCAATGGTTCTCAATTTTTGCATACATACCTCCGTATATGGAAAGGGGACAGCCCAAAAAGGCTGCCCCCAGACACTTTACTTCTTCTTTCGGTTACGGATGTTCAGCCAGATTGCTCCGTCCACAATGAACATCACAAGCACAATGGCGATTACCGTCTTTGCTTCCATTCCTTAGTCCTCCTTCTTCTTCTTTTTCAGCCCTGCGATCAAGAGCGTCCCTGCACCAATGAGGGAAGCTGCCGCCAGTCCTCCCCAGAGGAACGGATTGAAGTCATCCCCTGTTTTTGGGGTGTCACGCAGTTCATTGTGCATCTGGACAACCGTAGTTGATCCCACTTTGACCGTAATCTGTTTTTCGGCAGGCAGGATATAGTTTGCCGATGCCTTATCGCTGACCTCGGAAATGGTGTATTCTCCGATACGCAGGTTTTCAATCACGATTTCTCCGTTTTTGTCGGTCTTAAAAGTCTGGTCATATCCATTTGCACCTGTCACTCGGAAAGAGAAGCCTTCCACCTTGCCATCGGAAGATGTTTTGACAATTTTAAGACTGCCTGACTGCGGGGCATTGACAAAGCCTTTGCCTGCTTCATTTTCCACCACATAGGTCTTGCCATTTTCCTCAATGGACACGGTATAGACATTTTCATCAAGAACAAAGCCCTCTGGTGCTGTCTTTTCACGGACAAAATATTTTCCGTATCGAAGCTCGCTCATCTGGTAGATGCCGCCGCCAAGCTCAGACATTTCGCCAAGCAGCTCATCTTCCTTGTCGTACTCGCCGTTTTTGTTTGTATCGGCAAAGACTTCAAAAACTGCACCTGTCAGCTTATTGTCAGGATAATCCTTATCAACTTTGGTAAGCTCAATATTGCCTGTGATAAATTCATTCACAAGCTCGATTTCCACAACTTCATCCACCTTGCCGATCGTAACAGGAATTTCTTCCTCGGACAGTACAAAGCCTTTCGGACTTTCTACCTCTCGGATAATCCAAGAACCATACGGCACTTTGGCAAAAGAAAAACTACCGTCATCCTTTGATGTGGTAGTTAAAATCGCATGTTCTTTTGTAAATTCTTCTGTGCCGGTCTTAAAGATGCCAATGACAGCACCACCTAATCCCTTGCCGTCCTCATCGGTTTTCTTTCCACTTACAGAACCATAAATCAGCTTGTTTCAATGGGTTCGCCGTCATTGACTGCAAGGTGGACGATGGCGGTATCCTGTCCTGCATATTCAAAGTTTACAGGGTATTTCGTATCACTTGTAAGATACGCTTCGTTTGCTGCAATCTCTTTCACATAGTAATTGCCCATCGGAAGGTCGGTCTTAACCTTGCCGTTTCCGTTCTCGTCAAGAGTAATAATCTCAATCAGTCCGTCAGCAGGAATGACCGTACCATCTGCGGCAGTCAGCTCTTTTTCTGCATACAGCCCAAAGGCAACATCAAAGATCTCCCCGTTATTGCCCACACCAAAATTCTCGTCGGTTTCAAGGCTCTTTACAAGGTCGATTTCCACACGCTGACGCTCGTTGTAGAAACTCGTTTCGGTTTCTGTTACTGAAATTTCCTGTCCTGCATAGACAAGCTCGACGGAGTGAATTTCATCATTCAGCACCATACCATTCGGTGCTGTCACTTCCTTCACTTCATATTTTCCAAGATATAATTCCTTTGATTTTGCCGTACCGTCTGCACCTGTGGTCAGTGTATCTACCACCTCACCTTTTTTTGCTCTGACTGTTCCCTCTAAGGTTACAATATCCTCGGCTGCGGTAATCTCATAAACCGCACCCTCCAGATTTCCTACGGCAAAGTTGGGCTGATACATTCCGTTGTTTTCCGATACGCTTGAGAAAATCTCTCCAGACTTTTCTACGATAATCGTACCTTTTTGTGCCAGATTGGATCGTACTACCTCAATCACGGTAATTCCGCTTTCTTCCTCCGAATTTTCCTGCACTACATCAAAATACACAGGTTCGGAGTCAAGCACATAGCCGTATGGGGCTTGTACTTCCACAAGGGAATAGCCTTTTCCGTATTCCAAAGCCTGCGGGGTAATCAACTCGCCATCTGCGGTAGTATAGAAAGTATCAATGGTTGTCACTTCTGGATAAGTGAAAGTCATTGTCACAAGGTTGCCGTTCGGGTCGTAAATCTGGAAGCCTGCGCCTGCATACGGAATGGTAGCACCTGTTTCCGCATCTTTCTTTACGATTTTGATATAGCTTTCAAAATTAGCGTTATTGATAAGATAGCGGTAGGTCTGACCGTCCTTGCTGATAAATACCTCAAAAGGCTTCATCAGCTCTCGACCTTC